>OHPV01000075.1_pt1 | contig 78620 bp, 69 predicted proteins | sample 1577781 | NCBI WGS metagenome assembly OHPV01 (sample SAMEA3879518, study PRJEB24766) | human gut metagenome | biome: human-associated habitat; feature: feces | place: USA | collected 1985/1987 | reverse complement strand
CAGAGAACAGAAAAGGATAGCATGTATGAACTGTCCGCAAAAAATGACCGACTGATCTGGAACAAAGAGCAGGACGAACCGTCCGGCAGGGAAACAAAAATCCGAAGGTAGATGTTGTCCGATATGTTACAGAAGGAACATTCGATGCGTATTTGTATCAGATTATAGAGAATAAGCAAAAATTCATTTCTCAAATCATGACCAGTAAAAGTCCTGCAAGGTCAGTAGAGGATATTGATGAAGCGGCACTGTCGTATGCAGAAATCAAAGCCTTAGCTGTTGGAAATCCGTATATAAAAGAGAAGATGGATCTGGATATTCAGGTATCAAAGCTTCAACTATTGAAGCAGAGCTTTCTTAGTCAGAAGTATGAAATGGAAGATAAAGCAGTGCGATATTTCCCAAATGAGATCAGGCAGTGTGAACAACGAATTGCGGATTATGAATCAGATATTGCGCTGGCAAAGGAAAATACGCCGCCAGACCGAGAGACATTTCCAGAAATGCAGATCCATGATGTGGTATATACAGAAAAGAAAGAAGCAGGTCAGGCAATCATAGAAGCGTGTAAAGCAATGAAATCGGCAGATGCAGTGCTGATTGGAAGGTATCGTGGTTTTCCAATGAAGTTGTCTTATGATTCTTTTCAGAAGGTGTTTGTAATCTCCATGTATGGAAAACAAGTGTACCATGTACCGCTTGGAACAGATATTCATGGTAATATCACACGTCTGGATAATAAGATTCAGGAGATTCCAGACAAAATGTTACGGTGTCAGGATAAGTTGGAAAACCTCAAGGTGCAGTTGGAGAATGCCAAAGAGGAAGCACAGAAAGAGTTTCCACAGGAAGCAGAACTGGCAGAAAAAGTAGCAAGGCTTGGAGAATTAAATGTACTTCTGGATATGGATAAGAAGGACCAGGTGTTGTTGGACGATGGAGAAGGAGTGGAGATAGAGCCGGAACAAAAGAAAAAAGAGCGTGAGCGGTAGAAAGGATTCAGTCTGCCAGAGAGTTTCTGGCAGATTGAATGTGAAAATCGCACAGTCGTTTTCTCCTGAGAAACTTGCTATAGTTAGCAAAAACAACAGGAGGAAGGAGAGCATGAAATCATTATTTGCAAACGAAGAAATCATTTTACCGTCATGGCTAAAGATATTACTGGAAACAATAGACAGTGAGACAATCCAGGAACTATCTGAGAATCAAGAATATCGGAAAATGCAGATAAGAAGAAAAGAGTTGTTAGAACATTATCCGATTATAGAAAAAGTCATAGACGATGAAGGAAAGGTATCCATATCAGAACAGGAGCATAAAGCGCTTTTGGAGTATTTTCTGGTTAAGGATCGTATGGAAAATGAAGAACGTCTGTATCATTATCTGTATGGACATATCCATTGCTATGAATATATGAAAAAGATTGGGGTGATAAAGCATGAAAATCAGTGATTTTGATATTTATCATTTGCCACCTTTGATGGGAAGTTTTGTGGATTTTATTGAAGATAAATGTAGAAAACTTCTGGAAGAATCCCCACAGTTTACTGAATTGATGAGAGAAGATCATGAGCTATTGGATAAATACTGGTTTCTTAATACAATCACTGATACCAATGGAGTTACAAATGCACTGAATCTGAGTTATGAAGAAACAAAAGCATTACAAAGATTTTGTACAGTAGAAGAAGATATTAACTGTTGGCAACGGTTACAAATGTATCTGTTAGGTATGGAACATGCCATGGAATTGTTGGAATTATTGAAGATAGGAAGAACTTGTAAAGGGGATAAAATTATGTTAAGCTCTTATAAACAAACGGGAAATAAGGAAGATACGGAAAAAGAAAGAGGTGATACTATGGCAGAGAATAATACAAAAGAATTAGATTTTGACCGGAAGCATGAAGAAGATTTACAGCGTCTGCGAGGACTGAGATTGTTGGACGATGATTTCATGCAAAAGGTATTTGAGGATAAAGCGTGTACGGAATTTTTGCTTCAGATTATTTTAAACCGTACAGATTTGAAAGTATTGCGAGTGAACGGACAGCAGGATATTAAGAATCTTCAGGGACGTTCAGTAAGACTGGATATACTGGCGGTTGATGCAGACAACAGAGTATATAATATCGAGATACAGAGAAGTGATAAGGGTGCCGGAGTGAAAAGAGCAAGATACAACAGCAGCCTTATCGATGCAAATGTGACAGAGCCTGGTGAAAAATATGAAAATTTGTGTGAATCCTATGTTATTTTTATTACAGAAAATGATATAATGAAAGTGGGATTGCCAATCTATCATATTGACAGAACGGTAAAAGAAACAGGCGAATTGTTTGGTGATGAATCGCATATTATATATGTGAACTCACAAATTAAAGACGAATCTGCATTAGGAAAGCTGATGCATGATTTTTCCTGTACCGATGCCAAGGATATGAAATATAAAATTCTGGCAGATCGAGTTCGATATTTTAAAGAAGATGAGAAAGGAGTTGCGACTATGTGTAGAGCGATGGAAGAAATGAGAAATGAAACTGCACGTGAAACAGAACATGCAAAAGCAATTAAAGTTGCAAAAGGTATGTTGCAGTCTGGTAAATTATCATATGAAGAAATAGCTGAAATAGCAGAATTGTCCATAGATGAAGTCAAAGCTCTGGACGAAAAAGTGATTGCTTAGCATGAAAATGCTACATAACCGGGTGGTTTCCTGAATGGGAAATTGCCCGGTTATTTTTATGCCCGGATATGAAAATATCAATTCAGGGCAGGAAAGGAGAGGAGCTTATGCCATATATACCACCTCAGGTTGTGCAGGAAGTAAAGAGAATAGACTTGCTGACGTATCTGAAAAATTATGAACCTTATGAGTTGGTTCACTTTTCCGGTAACACTTATACCACCAGAACGCATGACAGTTTGAAGATATCTAATGGTAAATGGATGTGGTGGAGTAGAGGAATTGGTGGCAGGTCAGCACTGGATTATCTGATTAAAGTAAAAGATTACAGCTTTTTGGAGGCGGTTGAATTGCTTGCAGGACAGGCAAATATTCAACCGCCTCTTTCTGTATCTGAGCAGCTTCCAGTGGAAAAACATCTGCTGTTACCAAAAGAAAATCGGTATCACACAAATGTGTTCAGTTATCTTACTGGACGGGGAATTGACAATGATATTGTTCGATTCTGTATAGAAACTGGAAAAATTTATGAGAGTGCGTATCATCATAATGCAGTTTTTGTTGGTATGGATCAACAGGGAAAACCACAATATGCAGCACTTCGTGGAATCAATACAGATTTTATTGGAGAAGCAAATGGAAGTGATAAGAATTATTCTTTTTTAATTCCGGCAGAGAAAATGAGTGATAAAGTGCATGTATTTGAATCGGCTATTGACCTGTTATCTTATGCAACGATGCAGAAATTGGACGGGAAAGAGTGGCGGACGGAGCATTTATTGTCGTTGGCGGGTGTGTATCAACCTGCAAAAGAGATAGAAAGAAGCAAAGTCCCAGCGGCATTGACACGATTTTTGAAGGAACATTCGGATGTAAAAGAGATTGTATTACATTTGGATAATGACCGTACCGGAAGACTTGCAACAAAAGCAATCCAAACAGTTGTACCCAAAAAATATCGTGTGAAAGACCAACCACCAACGAAAGGCAAGGACTGTAATGATATGTTGTGCCTGAGATTAAATCTTGGATTAACAAGGCGGGAGAAGTCAAAAAATCAGAAAAGCAACCGTCCATGGGAACGCTGAGCAGGAAGAAAGGAGACGGAATTACATGAAAATAGTGAAGTATGAGCTGTCATTGGTTCAGAAAAAAGAGTTGATTTTAACGATGGAAGATAATGTGGACAGCGAAAATCTGTTGAAGATTTTTCTGGAAACACAGGTGAAAGAAGAAAAAGAACAGGACGGCTTGATTGGAATTATTGCTGAAAAGGTATCAGAAGAAAGCTGTACGGAGCAGTGTGAAAGCTGTCAAAAGTATTGTCCGGCGAGTGAAGAATGTATGGCAACTGATGAAAATGTACGCTGTACAGAGTGTGAATATTTGTGTAAAACTTGTGGGCGATGTGAACTAAAAGAGGAAAAAGACTTCGGACATGATTGCGGGCAGGAGTGCAAAGAATGTGGATTTGCTTGTACAAAATGTGGTTGTTGTACAAATCCAATGTTGGAATTACAGCCAGGAAAGTATTTGTTTTTCGGAAGGTAAATTCTTTGGTACCTGGAGCAACGAGACGGGTGCAGAAGAATACACAATACCAGCAAGCAACGCCTTTGGATTGCCACACAGGTTTCCTGTCTGTCAGTCCAGCGGCAGCTTGTCAGGGAGAATCCCTGAAACCCTTAGAAAAATTTACAATATGGAGAAACAGGAGACATGAAGAAAATGATTTTATTTGTTGCAGGAATATTTGTAGGAAGTGCGGTCGGTGTAATTGCAATGTGCATTTTACAGGTGAACAGAAAATAAGTGAAGGAGAAAGAAAATGGCAAGTATTGATTTGACAATTAGAAATAAGAAAAAAGAAGCAAAACGTTATGAAGCGTATTTAAAGAAGTTGGGCAAAAAGAAAGTGGAACAGAAGAAAGGGGAACAGAAGAAATGATAGCAGAAAAAGTATTTGCGGAAGGAGTGGCAAAGGATATTCGTAATTATCTTCCACCAGAGTACGAAGATGCAGATTTTCAGGTCGTGCAGAAAAATAAAAATAATGGAATTCAGTTAATAGGAGTACAGGTAAATCTTCCGGAAAGAAATGCAAGTCCGATTATTTATATGGAACAATTCTTTGATGAAATCCGACAAGGGGAACCTGTTGAGCGTGTAATGAACAGGATTGCAAGTTGTATAGAGAAATCGAGCCGGGCTCCATTTATGAATAGCGGGATTGATCTGACAAACTATGATTCGTTAAAAGAGCATCTGGCAATTAAACTTGTGAACACACAGGCAAATCGAAAGATGCTGCAGGAAATGCCTCATGAAAATATTGAAGATTTATCTGCTATCTGCTATGTGGATTTCCCAGTAGATTCTAGAGAAGGAAAAGCGACTATGGAGATAAGAAATCAATATCTCAGTATTTGGAATATTGATGAAAAAGCGTTGTTTCAACAGGCAAGGGCAAACACACAGCCGATAAATACACCAGTTCTTCAGACAATGTTTGGAACATGGAAAAGCCTTTTTGATGAAGACGCATGTGTAAAGAATCTATTAGATGAGAATACAACGGAATTTGGACTTAGTTCGCATGAAACAGCCTATGTACTTACGAATATGGAAAACCAGTATGGAGCATCTATGATTACTCAACCAGAGGTTTTAAATAAACTCAATCAGCTTTTTCCAGAAGGATTTTATGTTCTTCCGTCATCAGTCCATGAAGTTTTGATTGTACCGGATAATGGCGAAGTTGAACCAAGAAGATTGGGCGAAATGGTGCGGGAAGTAAACCGGGCAGAGGTTAAGCGTGAGGAGGTTCTCTCAGACAGAGTTTACAGATACGATAAAGAAAAACACCAGATTCGCCAGGAACCAGATTCTATACAGAAAGCAAAGGAGATGGAGCGTTGAGAAAACGTAATGTAGCAATTCTTTTTCGGTTGAACAAAAAGGAAGCCGAGGCATTGGATAAGAAAGTAAAGAAAAGCGGACTGAACCGAGAAGCGTACCTGAGACAGTTAATCTCCGGTGTTGTTCCCAAAGATGCACCGCCGCTAGATTATTATTCTATGATGCGGGAACTTCACAAAATTGGAAATAACTTAAATCAGATTGCACAGAAAGCACATGTGTTAAATGTGGTAGATGTGCAGCGATACGATCAGGAAGTGCAGAAGTTCAATGAAGCAGTCCGTAAGATTACAGAAGCAGTAATACTTCCGGAGAAAAACGAATCATGGCAGTGACATCAATCTGGAGTATCAAAGGTTGGATAGGAAAAGTAATTAAGTATGCGGAGAACCCGGACAAGACGAAAGAGAACAATGAAGGGCAGATATCTGAGAATCAATCACAATCCACACAGGGATTAGAGGATGTAATTACCTATGCGGTGAATACTGAAAAGACCAGACGGGGACAATCTGAATCTATGGAAAGGGAACTTGTCGGAGAATCGGAAGAACTGATGGAACAGTATGTATCTGGAGTTAATTGTGCACCGACAACCGCCAGAGAAGAAATGATCGCAGTCAAAAAGCGTTTTGGAAAAGAGGACGGAATTGTTGCATTTCATGGATACCAGTCTTTTGCACCGGGAGAATGTAATCCGGCAATGGCACATGAGATCGGAAAGAAGCTGGCAGAAGAATTGTGGGGCAGTCAGTATCAGGTATTGATTGCAACCCATTTGGATAAGGCAAATCATCTGCACAATCATTTTGTGGTGAACTCAGTTTCATTCCTTGACGGAAAAAGATACCACAGGACAAATCAGGATTATCGTGATATGCGAATGGTGTCGGACCGTTTATGTAAAGAATATCAGCTATCGGTTGTGCAACAGCCAGAACAGGGAAAAGGAAAACATTATGTCGAGTGGCAGGCAGAACAGGAAGGAAAGCCGAGTTATCACAGCATGGTAAAAGCAGATGTTGATGAAGCAATCCGAAAAGCGAGGACTGAAAAACAGTTCTTTTTTTATTTGCGGGAAAAAGGATATTCTTTTAAGTTCGGGAAAGACATTACCATTCGCCCGGAAGGGCGGGAGCGAGGTCTGAAGCTAAAGCGGAATTTTGGAGAGAATTATTCACTGGAAGCAATCCGGGTTCGAATTCTGGAAGAAAATGAATTACTCGCCGAGAAAAAACTTCCGATTCTAGGGCATTACCGGATTCGAATATCCGGGAATTCCTATCAGCCAAGGAAGATTGGAGGACTTCGGGGATTATATTTACATTATTGTTATCTTTTGGGAATCCTGCCAAAGATCCACCCGTCAATATCTTCCAAACAAGTGCATGTCTTGCTCCGGGAGGATTTGTTAAAACTGAATACTATTTCAAAAGAGGCGAAGCTACTCTGCCATTATCACATAGATACTGTAGAGAAGCTTTTTTCATTGAAAGAAAGGTTGCAGAAGAAAATGGAGCAGTGCGTGGAGGAACGGAAGCACCTGCGTTATAAGATCCGGGCGGACAGACCGGAAGAAGAAATACAGGACCTGAAAGAACAGATAAAAGGTCTGACAGAAGAAATTGGAACGCTCAGAAAGGAGGTGGTGCTTTGCGATGGGATTGCCGCACGTTCCAAGGTGATTGAAGAAAAATTTAAGATGGTGCGGGAAGAAAAAGAGAAGAAGGAGGAACAAAGCCATGAACACATCAGGCGAAGCCGCTGACCAGGTGGTACGAATGTCTCTGGAAGTCGGTGAAGCTGCATTGAAAATCAGCGGTACAGGTGCGAAGCATCTGGCAGTGATGTTGTATGCAGTCTTAAAAGAGAAGAAAAAGACAAAAGGCAGGGCAAGACTTGAGACACTGGTCAAATCGGGTAGACCACTGACGGTGTTTTCAGTGAAAGAAAGTGACCTGAAGCAGTTTGTGCAGGAAGCAAAACGATATGGCGTGTTGTATTGTGCAGTCCGAAATCCTAAAGGAAGCAGTGACGGACTGGTAGATGTGATTGTAAAGGAAGAAGATGCACCAAGAATCAACCGTATCGTAGACAGATTCCAGTTCGCATCTGTTACAGAAGCGGCGAAGATTAAGACGCAAATTGAACGGACACGTGCAGAAAAAGCGAAAGCCGGAAAATCGGAGAAGCAGGAAAAGAAACCGGAAAAGGTACAGACTCAGCAGGAAAAACAGGGACAGGCGGAGCCGGAGAAAGATTATCCACAGAAATCCAAGGAGGATCAGCTTATGGACGAATTGTTAGGAGAGCCGGTGAAGAAAGAGGGTAAGGAGCAAAACCCCTCTTTGGCAAAGACGACCAAATCCCGTCTGTCCGAGCCTACCTCAAAGAAGCAAGAGAAAACCGCAGAGGGTACTTCTAAGTTATACGCTCCGGAAAAACCAGAGAGACCATCGGTCAGAAAGGAACTTCGGGAGATACAGAATGCAAGGAAGAAAGAAGCGGAGCGGCGTGAGCATAGAAATGATCCGGTGAGAAATCAGGGCAATAAAGACCGGAATCAGATTCGCCACCAACAGCCACAACAGAAACGAAAACCAAGAAAAGGGAAAGAGAGGTAAATTTTATGGATAACAGTTTTGATTCTTTATTAAATGTATCTGCCGTACCACAGGACGATAAGGTACAGGCATTTATCGCAGAGAGTAAGAATAACCGGAATCGTTGCTATGAGTTGTCAGAACAGGTAACCGCACAGGTAGCGACAGACGGTCAGATGTTCCAGAAATATCTGGACGTGCAGAGTACCTTTGACCGTTATACGGCAAATAATGCACTTCTGATTCTTGCACAGAGACCAGATGCACAGAGATTAGGGGATTATGGATATTGGAGAGACCATGGAACTTATGTAAAACGTATGGAGCGTCAAAATCCAATTTTGATCATGGAGCCGGGAAAGACTTATGAACGTGAAGACGGTTCGATAGGAACGTATTACAATGCGAAAAAGTTGTATGATATTTCCCAGACAACGATGACGGATAAGACGGCAAAAGAAAATCAGTATGATGAGAGAAGCCTGATCCGGGCATTAGTGAGCAATCCTCCGGCAAATATTGTTGCAGCAGAGCCTGATCAGATGCCTGATGAAAAGGGGGCATATTTTGAACCGGAAGAAAAATGCATCTATGTAAGAAAGGGCATGGACGCACAGGAAATTTTTCAGAGCCTTGTGCCGGAACTGGTATTTGCAGGATATGCAGAAGGCAATCCGGACTATGACAGGAGTGAAGATGCGTTCCACGCATATTGTGCGTCCTATATGTTGTCTAAAAAGTATGGAATGGATATCAGCCAGTTTGATTTTACCCATGCACCGGAGTTTTTTGAAAATATGGAACCGCAGGAGGTAAGAGGAGAACTTTCCAAAGCGAGAGATGCAGCCAATGCAATTTCCGGAAGAATGGCGAAAGTGTTGGAACAGGATAAAAATCTGAACCAGCGTCAGCAGGGAAGAGCAGAGAATGGTCAGAAAGAATCTGAAGCAAAAACAGGCGAACAGAAAACACAGGAGCATGACCGTGGTATGGCACGCTAAGAACATCCGGGAAAGGAGAAAACAAAATGAGCAGTGATACGATTACGTTAGAACTGGACAAATATGAGAGCGGTGTAGTGTTCCATTCCCTGAAGGACAAGCGGAATCAGATGCTGAAAGAGGGAAAAGATACGGAGCTTGTCGATGACGTCTTAATGAAAGTCATAGAGAAAATCGAAGTACCGCCGGATAAAGGAAAGAGAGGACGCAGAAGCCATGAAGAACGATGATGAGCAGAGTGGTTTGATACTAGAAGTGATTGGAATTATCCCGGTTATCTGGTTTGCGTTACTTGTCGCACCTTATCTTTCGTCTGGTCTTATGGGGATTCTGGATGGAGTTCCGGAAGCGATGAACCATCCGTTTTCCATTCAGTTATGTGGGGACAGTGTAAAAACTGTCCTTATTTTTTTGCTGTCTTACGGTATGGGAATTGGGATTTATCTTTCTACCAAGAAACATTACCGACGAGGTGAAGAACATGGGTCTGCAAAATGGGGGAATGTGAAGAAAATCAATCGCAGATACAGGGAGAAGCGATTTACAAAAAATAAGTTGCTGACCATGCATGTACGAATCAGCTACAATATGCGGAAACATTTGCGAAATGTATTGACGGTTGTGATTGGTGGTTCCGGTTCAGGAAAGACCAGATTTTTTGCAAAGCCGAATCTGATGCAGGCAAATACCTCTTTTGTGGTGCTTGATCCAAAAGGGGAAAATCTGAGAGATACCGGGTATCTTCTGGAAGAAAAAGGATATGAGGTAAGAGTGCTTGACCTGATCAACATGGAAAAGAGCCATTGCTATAACCCGTTTGTATATCTGAAGGACGATAACGATGTGCAGAGATTGGTAACGAACCTATTCAAAGCGACTACACCCAAGGGAAGTCAGTCAAACGATCCGTTTTGGGATACTGCAGCTTCCATGCTGTTGCTGGCACTGATTTTCTATTTACGGTATGAAGCACCAGAGGAAGAACAGAATTTTCCGATGGTAATGGAAATGTTACGTGCCGGAGAAGTCAGAGAAGACGATGACCAGTATCAGTCACCACTTGATGAATTATTTGAGCGGTTGGAAATGAAAAATCCAGAACACATTGCAGTGAAGTATTACAAAGATTATCACTCTGGTAGTGCAAAGACATTAAAGTCCATTCAGATTACACTCGCAGCAAGACTTGAGAAATTTAACTTATCCAGTCTGGCGGCACTGACTGCAACAGATGATTTAGACCTGCCATCACTGGGAGAGCGGAAAGTGGCTTTATTTGCGTTAATCCCGGACAACGACACCAGTTATAACTTTCTGGTGTCAATATTGTATACCCAGTTATTTCAGCAGTTGTTCTATTTGGCAGATCATAAATATGGAGGGAGACTTCCGGTTCATGTGCATTTCCTCATGGATGAATTTGCAAATGTTTCACTGCCGGATGACTTCGATAAGATTCTGTCCGTTATGCGTTCCAGAGAAGTGTCAGTCAGTATTATTTTGCAGAATCTGGCACAGTTAAAAGCACAGTTTGAAAAGCAATGGGAAAGCATTATGGGAAACTGTGACGAATTTTTATATTTAGGTGGCAACGAGCAGGGGACGCATAAATATGTCAGCGAACTTCTGGGAAAGGCAACGATTGACACGAACACCTATGGAAAGTCAACGGGACATTCCGGGAACTATTCCACCAATTATCAGAATACAGGGCGGGAGCTGATGACACCCGATGAAGTTCGCATGTTGGATAACCGATATGCGATTCTTTTTATTCGTGGAGAAAGACCAATTTTAGACGAGAAATTCGATATTTTAAAACACCCCAATGTGGGACTTACAACTGACGGGAATGGAAAGCCGTATCTGCATGGAGCAGTTGACTGGGCAGTGGCAAGTATCTCACTGGGAGACAGCTTAGAAGGTGAACTCACAGACGATTCACTGGAATCGGAAGATTACGAATTATTATCCGATGAAGATCTGGAAGAAATTATCCAGAAATATGTGTAAATCCAAGAAAAATATATAGGAGGCTATTAAAAAATGAAGTTAGATATGCGAAAGAAGCAGGAGAAGAAAGAAACAACAAAATCAACGAAGAAGCTGCCAATGACAGCAAAAATGAAACGTGCCATTGCAGTGTATATTGCAATGGTACTGATTATGACAGCAGGAGCAAGTACCGTATTTGCGGCAGACGATCCACTGACCGTTATCAATAATCTGTCCACATTTATCTTTGGACTGATTCGTGCCATCGGCATGATTTTACTGGGATTTGGAATTGTGCAGGTTGGTTTATCACTGAAGTCTCACGATCCAAGCCAGAGAGCCAATGGGTTCTTAACATTAGCAGGTGGTGTAATCATTACATTCGCAAAAGAAATCCTGAATCTGATTACAGGTTAAGCAGAACAGAAAACAAGGAGTAAGAAAACGGGACTGTGCAGGGCCACATGGAACCGCACTGTCCCGACTAAGACAGGAGGTGTTTAGAACGTGTCAGATAACTGGGTAGTACAGAACTTGCAAAATGCTTTGGACACCTGGAACAGTAAACTTGCGGAAATCTGGCAGATACTCACACAGTCGCCGGAGACCTTTAAGGGTGGAGGTATCTGGCAGGTGATTGTGCAGATCCATGGAGCATTGCAGGCAATCGGCTATGCCTTGTTAGTGCTTTTCTTTGTAGTTGGAGTGGTCAAAACTTGTGGCAGTTTTACAGAGGTAAAAAGACCGGAACATGCATTGAAAATTTTTATACGTTTTGCGATTGCAAAAGGCGTAGTCACGTATGGACTGGAGCTGATGATGGCATTATTCAATATCATACAGGGAGTGACCAGTACGATCATGCAGACCGCAGGATTTGGAAGTACGGAAGATACTGTTTTACCGGACGAAATCATAGAAGCGGTAGAAGATTGTGGATTTTTTGAAAGTATCCCACTATGGGCAGTAACGTTAATAGGCGGACTGTTTATTACAGTGTTGAGTTTCATTATGATTATGAGTGTATATGGAAGATTTTTTCGATTGTACCTTTATACTGCCATTGCACCGATTCCGTTATCTTCCTTCGCAGGAGAGCCGAGCCAGAATATCGGAAGAAGTTTTTTGAAATCATACGCAGCAGTGTGTTTGGAGGGAGCAATCGTGGTACTTGCCTGCATTATTTTTTCATTATTTGCATCATCACCGCCAGTAGTCAATCCGGACGCAGCGGCAGTGACCATGGTGTGGAGCTATATTGGAGAATTGATTTTCAATATGTTGGTACTGGTCGGTGCAGTGAAGATGTCAGACAGGGTAGTACGGGAAATGATGGGATTGTAAAAAGGACGCCCGAAAGCGTCCTTAAAAATTATTCTACAATGTTGTTGCTGTTGTTATACCGCATATTCCCCTGAGAATCGAAATGAACAGAATCTAATGGAATCCCTCTTTGTCTGGCACGAGAAATCTGGAAGGACATATCGTCTTTCATAACTTTGTAGTATTGATGTTCCTGCCATTTGCGTCGCAGAGCAAAAATCCAGCTGAGAACAGAAAAGGCAGTCAGCAGATAGAGGATTGCAAATGCAAGTTTCTCATGAGTTGCTGCCCATGGATTCAGAATTGTGGAAACAGCAAGAAAGTATAACAGCGGTAAGGTCAGATTTAATCTGGCAGCAATCCGAAACAGCAGAGAAATCAGGAATAGAGCAACGGTAACAACAAGTGAAATCATAACAGTGATTGGCATAGGTCAGTCCCCCCTTTCATTTACCCAAAGTGTAACAGAACAGAAAAAATATAACAAATGTGCGATTTGGAGGTGTATCGTTTTGGAAGTAAAAATTAACAAGGAAATCAGGGATTACACGGAAGCAATCTTTTTCGGATTGTCCCTGAGACAGTTTATCTTTTCAGGATTAGCCTGCGGGATTGCCGTTGGGCTTTATTTTTTGCTTCACCCATACATGAGCATGGAAACAGTGAGCTGGATTTGTGTACTGGGAGCTGCCCCATGTGTAGTGTTCGGGTTTGTAAAATATCATGGAATGACAGCGGAGCAGTTTATCTGGGCATGGATAAAATCAGAAATCCTGATGCCGAAAAAACTGGTGTTCCGGTCAGAAAATCTTTATTTTGATGCGGTAGAACCAGTCATTAAAAAATATGAGAAAGAAAGTCTGAAGAAGGAGGGACGCAAGAAGAATGATAAAAACGCTGAGTAATATTTTCAAGCAGGATAAAGAAAAATTTGTAATTCCAAGAAGCGTACAGCAGGTAATTCCCATCGAGACTATCTGGTCAGACGGGATTTTTAAAATCGGGAGAAATAAATTTGCACGTACTTATAAATTTACAGATATCAACTACGCGGTGGCAAGCAAAGTAGATAAGGAAACCATGTTCCTGGAATATATGGATTTATTAAATTCTTTCGATTGCGGTGGAACAACAAAAATAACGATCAATAATCGCCGCTTGAATAAGGTGGATTTTGAAAAAGCAATCCTGATTCCGATGCAGGAGGACGGACTGGATTTATATCGGAAAGAGTACAACAATATGCTTTTAGATAAGGCAACCAGTTCCAACAGCATGGTGCAGGAAAAATATGTGACAGTATCCTGCTATAAGAAAACAATCGAAGAAGCCAGAACGTATTTTGCACGAGTGACAACAGAGCTGAACAGTCATTTTGCAAGATTGGGTTCCAAATGTGTAGAGATAAATGGAGAAGATAAGTTACGGATTCTGCACGATTTTTACCGTACAGGAGAAGAATCTGGTTTCCATTTTGATATTCAGGAGAATATGAGAAAAGGACACAGCTTTAAAGATTATATCTGTCCGGATACCTTTGAATTTGAAAAAGATTATTTCCGCATGGGAGATCGTTATGGAAGAGTACTTTTTCTTCGTGAGTATGCTTCTTACATCAAAGACGATATGATAGCAGAACTGACCGACATGAATCGAAATCTGATGTTGAGCATTGATGTGATTCCGGTTCCGACTGATGAAGCAGTACAGGAAGTGGAAAAACGTTTGTTAGGTGTGGAGACTAATATAACAAACTGGCAACGACGCCAAAATGCCAACAATAACTTTTCCGCAGTGATTCCTTATGATTTGGAACAGCAGAGAAAAGAAAGTAAAGAGTTCATGGACGATTTAACCACACGTGACCAGCGTATGATGTTCGGTATACTGACTATGGTGCATACGGCAGAATCGAAAAAACAGCTTGATGCAGATACGGAAACACTTCTGACAATCGGACGGAAAAAGTTATGCCAGTTTTCTGTTCTGAAATTTCAGCAGATGGACGGACTGAATACAGCACTACCCATCGGACACCGGAAGATTCCGGCAGTCCGCACACTGACTTCGGAGAGTGTAGCAGTGTTGATGCCATTCCGGGTGCAGGAGATTATGGACGCAGGTGGAATCTATTGCGGTGAAAATGCAATCTCCCATAACTTAATCATGTGTAATAAAGAAAAACTGTTAAATCCAAACTCATTCCTTTTAGGAGTACCGGGAAGTGGAAAATCCTTTAATGCAAAAATGCAGATTGTATTCCTGGCACTGGCAACGCAGGACGATATCCTGATTTGTGATCCAGAGCGAGAGTATGCATCATTAGTTGAAGCAATGGGCGGAGAAGTGGTTCGCATTGCTGCAGGAAGCCGGGACCATATCAATGCAATGGATATGGTAGACGGATATGGAGATGGCGGTGATCCAGTGATTGAGAAGTCACAGTTTATTTTATCTCTGTTTGAACAGTTGGATAAAAAAGGAATCAATGCAAAGGAACGTTCCATTATTGACCGATGTGTGGGAGAAGTTTATGAGGAATATCAGCATGGCGGAGCAGTGCCGACTTTGCGGGTGTTGCGTGAAAAATTTTTAGAACAGGAAGAACCGGAAGCACAGGATTTGGCACTGGTATCAGAATTATTTACCAATGGAAGTCTGGACGCATTTGCACATGAAAGTAATGTTGATGTGAATAACCGTATCATGGTATACGACATTCTGGATTTAGGAAAACAGTTAAAGACCATGGGACTTCTGGTAATCACTGATGCAATGTTGAACCGGGTAACGGAGAACTGGAAACAGGGAAAGCGAACCCATATTTTTTTAGACGAGTTTCATGTAGTATTTGAAAATGAGTATTCCGGAGCATTTTTTAACTCTGCATGGCGAAGATTTCGTAAGCGTAATGCATTCCCGACAGCAATCACACAGAACGTGGAATATCTGTTAGATTCTGTTCTTGCAAGTACGATGATTTCCAACAGTGAGTATATCGTGATGCTTAATCAGGCAGAGCCGGACAGAGCAAAGTTGGCGACACTTTTGAATATTTCTACAGAGCAAATGGGATATATCACAAATGCAGATGCCGGTTGTGGTCTGGTGAAATATGGAAGTTCGCTTGTACCGTTCGTCAATAGATTCCCAACCAATACAAGGTTGTATAAACTGATGACCACAAAGCCGGGAGAGGACAGTATCAACCGGGGAAGAATGTAAAATTAAAAATATTTTGAATAATGAAAAGCAAGGCACTGAAAATCGTCACAATTTGTGGCGTTTTTTAGTGCCGGAAAAGGAGCCAAATATGTCAGAAATCAGATTTTCATCAAAGGAACACGAAAAGTTTTTTTATCAGATGTTAGCTAAATGCGGAAAGCACGACAGTTATTACAGTTCATTTTTCTATTGTGTGGGAATTTCTGAAGATACCAGAAATCATGTTGATCGCATGTTTGATTTTAAAGAGCGTTTGATTAAACCAGAAGCATTGCATGAAGGGTGGCAGACAGGCGGTTCGGCACGATTGACCAGACTGGCTTTCAACTTGTGGAATGGATATGTGGAGAAGGGAGAAGAAAGTCTGTCTACCCCATACGAGATGTTCGATTGTGGCTATGCATCATATTTTTATGAAGCAATCCGCATGAAATACCCGGAATACTGCCGGGAACTGCCACAGGTGAGCAAAAAAGAAACTAATCATGAACGCTAGATAAAGATTCAAATGGAGAAAAGCGATGGATCGTAAGATAAAAACACGCCAAGTCCATAAGGATATTAAAGTATTAGATAAGACAGTTACAGTGACAGACCATGTTAAGCAGTCCTATGTCAGAACAAAAGAAAATATCATGCAATCGACGGAGAAATCTAGTGATAGAGAGAATAATCCGGTAGGTTATGCAGAAGATGCGGCCAGCAAGTATGCTGACCGCATCTTTCACGAAACAGGGCATCAGGTACGCAGACAGGCAGGAAAGATTATTGAACGGAAGAAAGAGAAAGCTTCTGTTTCTTCGACAGGCGAAGAAACAGTTTACCAGCCGAAAGAAGAAATTCGACCAGTACCGCCTTCAGGCGGAGAAACGGCACAGGAGCAGGGAAAAGAACTTGCTGTCAAAAAAATTAAGACCATTGAACGGGATAAAAGAACCATCAAGACCGGGAGAGCATCGGAACAGGTTGTAAAGAATACTGGAAAAGGTACTATCAAGACCTCTGGAAAAGCGGTCAAGACTGCAGAACAGACGGCAAAGACCAGTATTAAGACATCGGAGCAGACAGCAAATGTTTCTGTCCGGGCAATGCATTATTCCATGAAAAAAACAGAAAAAGCAGTGCAGGCAGCAAGACAGACAGCACAGAATACAAAGATTGCAGTGAAAACGACAGCAAAGGCAGTAACACATGCAATAAAAGCGTTGATGGAAGCTATAAAAGCATTGTTAAGTGGATTGACCGCAGGCGGTTGGATTGCAGTGGTGATATTGATTATCGTCATTTTATTTGGTGGATTTCTTTGCATGACAGGCGGGGATAATTCCAGTACGGTTTCTTCTGTCAGTGCAGAAGTAGAAGCATATGAGCCACTAATTCGGCAGTATGCAAACCAATATGGAATTGGTGAATATGTGGAATTGATTAAAGCGATTATGATGCAGGAATCCGGTGGGAGAGGACTTGACCCGATGCAGTGTTCAGAGGGCAGTTTTAATACAAAATATCCCAAACAGCCGAATGGAATCACAGATCCGGAGTATTCGATTTCTTGCGGAGTGCAGGAAATAAAAAGCTGTCTGGAACGTGCAGGAGTAAAAAATCCTCTGGATATGGAAAATATTAAACTGGCATTGCAAAGCTACAATTATGGAAATGGATATCTGGAATGGGCGAAAGCTAGAGGTGGATATACCCTTGCCAATGCAGCAGAATTTTCTGATATGATGGCACAGAGAATGGGGTGGAGCAGTTATGGGGACAAGCAGTATGTACCACATGTGCTTCAGTATTATGCATTTGGAAGAATCCCGACAGGTATCGGCAATCAGGCAATCGTTCAGGTGGCAGCATCGCAGGAAGGAAAAGGCGGAACGACTTATTGGAGATGGTATGGATTTGGAGGCAGGGTAGAGTGGTGTGCCTGCTTTGTGTCCTGGTGTGCAGACCAGAGCGGTTATATTCAGAGTGGAGTCATTCCGAAATTTTCTCTTTGTTCGGACGGTGTGAAGTGGTTTGAAAGCAAAGGTAGGTTCCGTGACGGAAGTTATACCCCGGTGGCAGGAGATATTATTTTCTTTGACTGGGGAAATAATGGGACGATTGACCACGTTGGAATTGTAGAGAGTGTCAGCGGTGGAACCGTCAATACCATAGAAGGCAACAGTGGGGATAAAGTGGCAAGACGGAGTTACCGTATCGGAAGCAGTAATATCTATGGATACGGTGTCCCGGCATATTAAAAGGCAGGAGAAAAAGTGTGATAGTCTAATGGTGAATCTGGAGTATACAATTCCTGAAAATAGACTTGACTTTTAAATATTACAAGCGTAAGATTTAAGAAACAAAAAAATTAGAAGAAAGGAATATCTATGAAAAATAGACGAAAAAAGCAAAACATCCAAAAATCTTACGCTTGTAAGATTTTTGGGCTGATAGTAGCTATAACAGTAATTGCTGTTTCAGGAGGTGTTTTATTAAAAAGGACGATAACGGAATCACCAGAAGATACACTTGTGGAATATATGAACCATATTGAAAAAAAGGAATATGAAGTAATGTATACTATGATAGATTCAGATGAAAAAGTTTATCTGACAAAAGAAGAATACATACAACGAAATTCTAAGATATACGAAGGAATAGAGGTCAGTGACATTAAAATCAGTCATATAGCTGTGAAAGAGAAAAAAGCAGATACAGTTACGCTTTCGTATGAAACATCATGTAATACAATTGCCGGAACAATACAATTTGACAATATGGCGGAACTGAAGAAGACGAAACAGGGATATAAATTAGTATGGCAGGATAGCCTGATTTTTCCAGATTTAGAGAGTGATGATAAAATAAGTGTTACTACATCAAAAGCGGAGAGAGGAGAAATATTAGACCGAGATGGTAAAATGCTTGCAGGAAAAGGAGTAGCAACATCAGTTGGCATTATACCGGGAAAGCTGGAAGACAGGAATGTATCTATTGAAAAAATAGCGGAGTTATTAGAGATAGATGTAGAAACAATAAATAACAAACTCACAGCAAAGTGGGTAAAAGAAGATTCTTTTGTACCAATTGAAACTATTCCGAAAGTAGAAGAAATAGATTTAATGAAAATACAGCCAGAAGAAAAGACACTTGAGGAGCAGGATTGTCAGAATAAACTTTTGGAAATTCCAGGGGTTATGCTATCAGATGTGGAAGTTAGAACCTATGAGTTAGGGGAAGCAGCAGCTCATTTAATTGGTTATGTACAGTCTGTAACAGCAGAAGATTTGGAAAATCATCCAGGGGAAGGATATTCAGCTGAAAGTGTAATCGGAAGATCTGGGGTGGAAAAGTTATACGAAAAGCAATTAAAAGGAAAAGATGGTTGTGATATAAAGATTTTGGATAGTGATGGGGAAGTAAAAGAGGTTCTTGCAAGTATTTTTAAAGAAGATGGTATGGATATAAGATTAACGATAGATTCCGATTTGCAAAAATCATTATACGAGCAGTTTAAAGAAGATCCGGGGTGTTCTGTCGCAATGAATCCTTATACGGGAGAAGTATTGGCTTTGGTAAGTACCCCATCTTATGATAATAATGAATTTATACGGGGCTTATCATCAGAGAAATGGACATCATTAAACGAAGACGAAAAGAAGCCATTATATAATCGTTTTCGTCAAGTATGGTGTCCTGGCTCAACATTTAAACCAGTTGTGGCAGGAATTGGGTTGAAAACGGAAAGCATAGATCCAAAAGAAGATTTTGGAAATGAAGGTTTGGCATGGCAGAAAGATTCGTCTTGGGGATCTTATCAAGTGACAACACTTCATGAATATGAACCGGTTATTATGAAAAATGCAATTATCTATTCTGATAATATTTATTTTGCAAAGGCAGCTCTTAAAATTGGTAGTGAGAATTTTATGAATACTTTAAATGAAATAGGATTTAATCAGAATATGCCGTTTGAGATTGCGATGCAGGAATCAACATATTCCAATACAGATAAAATAGAAACAGAAATACAATTGGCAGATAGTGGTTATGGGCAAGGGCAGATTCTTGTAAATCCATTACATCTGGCAAGTATTTATACTTCATTTTTAAATGAAGGGAATATGATAAAACCGTATTTGAAATACAAAGAAGAAGCATCCGGTGAAACATGGATAGAAAATGCGTTTAGCAAAGAAAATGTAGAAGAAATTATGCAAGGGGTGGAAGGTGTTGTAAATGATCCGGAAGGAACCGGATATGCTGCACATCGTGACGATATTTTGCTGGCTGGAAAAACAGGGACAGCCGAGTTGAAGGCAACGAAAGAAGATACTTCTGGCAAAGAAATCGGGTGGTTTTCGGTGTTTACGGCAGATAAAAGCGTGGACAAACCAATTCTTCTTATCAGTATGGTTGAGAATGTGAAAGGAATCGGTGGAAGTGGTTATGTTGTTAAAAAAGATGCAACAGTATTGGATGAGTATTTTGAAGGATAAAAAAATTTTTATGGGGAATTATTACATATGTAAGATATTTGCGATGATATTGATAGTTCTTATTGTTTTTACAGGGTGCGGACAAAATCGAATTACGGAAAAAGAAGAAAAGAAAGAAACCGTAGAATCTGAAATGAATGCAGAAGTAAAAAAAACAGCACAAACTTTTCGGTTTGTTTATATGAAGGAGAAGTCGGAGTTAAATACATTAAAGGTGAAAAGAAAAATTATCAATTGTCTGGAAGAAAAAGGATATGCGGCAGTAGATTGTGATAATCAGATTGATATGGTCAATCGTGAAAAAGTGGAAGATTTTTGCAAAACAGCGGAGAAAGAAGAACAGGCAGCAGTAGATATTGTACAACCGAACAGAGATTCGCTACAATATTAATTTATGTATAATTATGTTGTAGGTACAAAAATAGTGTGACAGCGAGGTAGAGAAAATGGAAGAGCAGATAAAAAAGATTTATGAAAAGCAGAAAAATGGACGCATCAGGATGATACGGAATGTGCTGTTGATTTATGCAGCATTGATTTGTGTGGTGAGTATTTTCAAAGGAAATCCGTTCCCGCATCAGGAGACAGTACTCTTTTTCGATGTGAAGCAGCCGGGCTGGGTCACGACAGATCCCTGGCTTCTGTGGATTTGCGTGGTGGTTGATCTGATTGCAGGTATATTCATTTTAATCAGGGACATTCTCAGAGATTTTTCAAAAATTGACCGGATTCTGTCACAGCAATGTGATGCAGAAAAATATTCAGAAATGCTGGAAGAGTTGGTAAAGTACGGAAAGAGCTTGGATTATCATGGATTTCAAAAAAGTGTCATGCTGATAGCTGAGTCTAAATATGTAGTTGCACTGATCATAAATGGGCAGTTGCAGAAGGCAGAAGAGTATATAAAGAATGAATGGGAAGGAAAAAGAGAGGGACGTTCCTGGCAGCAGGTCATGACGAATCTCGAACTGTCGAAGAAATATCAGGAGAAAGATGCGGCAGGTTATTCGGCTACATTAGAAAAAGCAGGGAAAGTATTTCAAAAGAATCCACTGTTTATGGCAAAAAATTTGATGCTGAAAGGTGAAGATGAGGCAGCAGTAAGATTACTGGAAAATGATACGGAAAAGCTGCCTTATTATGAGGTTACACGCAGATTCCTGCTGGGAGTATGTTACTACCGAATCGGAAAAGAAGAGCAGGGAAAAGAATGTATGGAATATGTAATTGGGCATGGAAATACGTTGAAGTGCAAAGAAGAAGCGGAAAAATATGTAACAGTGTAAGTAAGGATGTTCTTTAAAATGACAGGGTAACAAAAATGGAGAAGATATAGAGGATGGTAATAAAATAGGATATATCGCACATAAAGATGGTGAATCTGGAGTATACAATTCCTGAAAATAGACTTGGTTTTTAAATATTACAAGTGTAAGATTTAAGGAACAAAAAAATTAGAAGAAAGGAATCGGTGGAAGTGGTTATGTTGTTAAAAAAGATGCAACAGTATTGGATGAGTATTTTGAAGGATAAAAAAATTTTTATGGGGAATTATTACATATGTAAGATATTTGCGATGATATTGATAGTTCTTATTGTTTTTACAGGGTGCGGACAAAATCGAATTACGGAAAAAGAAGAAAAGAAAGAAACCGTAGAATCTGAAATGAATGCAGAAGTAAAAAAAACAGCACAAACTTTTCGGTTTGTTTATATGAAGGAGAAGTCGGAGTTAAATACATTAAAGGTGAAAAGAAAAATTATCAATTGTCTGGAAGAAAAAGGATATGCGGCAGTAGATTGTGATAATCAGATTGATATGGTCAATCGTGAAAAAGTAGAAGATTTTTGCAAAGCAGCAGAGAAAGAAGAACAGGCAGCAGTAGATATTGTTGTTGTATTTGATGAAGGGGAAATTATACAATATCATTTAGAGTCAATGAATGGAAAGATAAATGTTCGATTATGTCAGGTTAAATGGAAGGATAATAGCCCACAGGCTAATTATTATGATGAATATGAAGCATATGAGTGGAAATATACAGAAAAAGGATACTTGTTTCTGGAGGAATATCACCCACCGGGATTTGATGGAGCACCGGGTGAAACTGGATTCAGAGTGCAGCCATTAGATAAAACATGCCGGGAATTGAATCGAAAATATGTTATGCCGTTGGGGTATGCACTTAATAATCTGTTGATTACAAATTGGGATAACCAGAATTATACGGAACTTGATTTTTATGATCTTTATGAAAAAATGTATTATATGAAATATGGAAAGCAAGTTCCATATGAAGCAAATTATGGTGGAGCAGAATATGAAGTTCCAAAAGATGAGTTTGAAGAGGTTATAAAGACCTATTTACCATTTAGTAATAGCGAGATTGAAAAAGGAACTTTTTATAACTCTGATAATAGAACTTTTAGATACAGACCGCGAGGGTTATATGATTGTGAATTCCCATATGAGCCATATCCGGAAGTTATCTCATATGAAAAATTACAAGATGGAACATTAAAACTTACGATAGAAGCAGTATGGGAAATCAGAATGTTAGATCAGGCAATCACCAGTGAATTGATGATAAAACCTATGGAAGACGGAAGTTTCCAGTATTTATCAAATAAGGTAATCAAGTCAGATCAAAATGCAAATGCAGGGTGGTATATGCCAAGGTTAACAGAAGAAGAGTGGGAAGAGAATTACAGTAATAATTAGGGGGCAATATGAAAAGAAAAAGTATTTTGTTAGTACTTTGTATAGGAATGATTCTGACTTCCTGTGAAAGTAAGATATCGTTCAACAGCACAGATGTAAAAAATGAGAAGAATCAGAAAAACACTACCATGGAAAATCCGGATAAGGGATATAATCTACCAATCGATGAAGACAAGAAAAAGGAAGTTGTGAACGATTGTGAAGAAATTATGGGCATTATCCGAGATATTTATTCTGAATATAATGGAATACAAGAAGCAGATCAGAACACTGCTGAGCAAATGATGAATCGGATGAAAGAAATTATCAAACAAAATGGGAATCCGGTCATTGGTTCCGATCATTATTCTGTTATGGATAATTATCAGAAGATGGAACAATTTTTAAAATCTGCAGAACAAGAAGAAAAAGGAAGTGTAATTTTATATGAAGCAGATACAGATGGTGGAATTACCAGAAAAGAATATAGTTATGATGGAAAAGAAATGAGTGTGATGTCCGCAAAAATGATCTGGAGTGAGGATACAGAGCCTGTACTTACATACATATCGCTATCAAAAATAAAAGAATGGGCATATACTGAAAATGGGAATTTCTGTTATGAATTATGCGTACCTGAACCACCGGAAGTGACAGAGATTGTAGATGGAAGTTGTATTATCCGGGTAAAGCCTTTGAGTGAGGAGTGTCGGGAATATTCAAAAAAATATGTGAGTACGTTCGGCTATCAGGGAAACAATCTGTTATGTTCAAACTGGAATGCGGAGGATATGCAGGGGTTGGATTATAATGGACTTTATGAATATTTTTATCAAATGAAATATGGAGAAAAATTTACGGCAGAAAAAGAGGTTGTGGGAATTCCAGCAGAAGAGTTCGAAAATGTAATTATGACATATCTTCCTGTTACAAAAGAAGAATTGAAAGAATGGGCGGTCTACGATGAACAAAGTAATATGTTTATCTGGGAACGATTGGGATGTGGTAATTATTCACCAACACATTTTGGCTTGTCTTTACCGGAAGTAACAGAAGTCAGGCATAATGAAGATGGAACCATTGTTTTGACAATTCATGCAGTATGTGATTCTGTTGTATGTAATGATGTTGTTATTACACACGAACTTACGATGAAAATTCAGGATGATGGAACGATTCAGTATGTTGGAAACAGGATTTTAGATAATGGTATTGATAATATACCGAGGTATCAGTACCGGTTAGGTAATTTGCAGAATTGATCAGTAGAGAAGAATGAAATAAAGAGAACTGATAACAGGAAATTATGCTATCAGTTCTCTTTATTTATTTCCAAATACCAAGATTAGAAAGTACAGATTCTGTTATTTCGGTAGCCTGACTTCCAGTTGCACCAGAAGAGGATTGAATATTTGTTGCGAAGTAGTAAGTATTATTCGCTGTTTCAATGTATCCGATAAACCAGCCATTGACATCTTTACCATTGACACGCCCGGTTCCTGTTTTCCCGTAAAGAGAACCGGAAGAAGTAGTGGAAAGCAGCAGGGCTTTTTTTACTGCCTGGATATTTTTACTGTCAAAATGAAAATTATTTTGATAGAAATCCTGTAACAATTCCACCTGTTCTATGGGTGATATCTTCAGAGAGAAATCTGTCCAATAGAGATTTAGATTTGTTCCAGTATTTTGATTCCCATAGTTTATTGTCTGTAAAAATGTTCTTACGGCTTCAAAACCTGCCTGTGAATCAATTGCCTGAAAATACCAGTTTACGGAATTATGTATAGCCGAGGTTAAATCTTGATCGGCTTCCCATGAATTAAAAGGATATGGTTCTCCATTCCATGTGAAAGTGGAATGTTCTGGTGTAATAATTCCAGATTCCAAGCCAAGTAATGCATCATATATTTTATAAGTCGAATTCGGTGATACACGTGTGGAAGCATGCTCCATATTATAAATATTCCATTTATCAGCAGACTGATCATATAAAACAAAACTTCCGGTGTAGTCCCCAAAATTGGAAGAAAGATTTAGCTGAGTAATATTCTTTTCGGTTGTGTCAAAATGATACCCAGTCTGATCAGAAGCATAAACAGAAAGTATGGGAATGCATCCAATGATGATAGTAGAGACGAATATGCATATAAGATATCCACGAATTTTTTGTTTAAAAGTAGGTTGGTGGAATGATGCAATATTTAAAATGCGTCCTTTTAACTGTTTTATATTTCCACTGATTCCCATAGTAAGAGGGAATGGAGACAGAGCTATTGTTCCGGCAAAGTTAATCAGTGTATTTCCATATGACTTGTATTCTGTTTCTTTCAATAATTGTAATACAGCACTGTCGCAGGCAAGTTCCCGTTCCTGTCGTATTCTTTTTAGAAAATACCAGATTAGGGGATTGAACCAGTAGAAAACATGTACTGTATTTATCAAATATCCAATTAGAATATCTTTATGCTTGTAGTGCTGCAGTTCATGAAGAAGCATATATCGAATATCAGTTGAGCTTATAGTTCCAGCGTTAAAATCTGAAATCAAGTGAATTGGAAGATAAATGCGAGGATGCAGGAAACCAGCCAAAACAGGAGATTTCAAAAATGCTGTACTATAAATCGGAATGGTATGCTTGCTGTTCACTTCGTTTAAACATTCTATATAAAGAGCGTTTAGTTCTTCATTTTGAAGAGGTAAAGCAGAACTATGTAAGGCTTTTACTTGTTTTACTGAGCGGTAGAGAAGAAAAAACATTATGAATATACCGATACTCCAGAAAAATACAAGTAATGTGTGAATAAAAGTTGGTATTTGGGTGCTGACAGAGACAGCAAAATCATTTATTTTATCCAAATTATAACCATTACCAGAAAGAAAAGTGGTTTGAATGTCACCATTGGTACTTGAACTGGCTGTCAGCAAATGGCTCCACGATATAGAAGATGGGGCAGAGCTTATTGGTAAAAAGGGAACAATTAGAACGGCAAGAAATATAATCGAAAGATTATATTGCATACGTGCGGATAATTGCCTTTGCAATAAATTTTTTAATCCCAGTAAACTACCTAAAAAAATACAAATGATGGCATTACACAGTAAAAATCGAAAACTAAAATATATCAAAATATGCTCCTCCTCCCATGGTTAATGATTGGAAAGAAGATTCCGTAAGCTGGCAATGTCTTCTTCAGACAATTTATCATCCTCAATGTAAGAGGCAAGCATAGAAGTGATATTACCATTATAATATCGCTTTAAAAAAGAATTACTTTCCTGCCGAATATATTCGTCTTCCTTGACCAATGGAGTATAGACAAAAACCCGGCTTTGTTTTTCATAGGTTAGTGCTTTTTTAGAAACGAGACGTTTAATCAATGTCTGAATTGTTTTAGGACTCCAACTGGAAATTTGTGTTAATTTTTCAGTAATTTCATTGGTGCTGATTGGTGCGTATTTCCAAACGATTTTCATAACTTCAAATTCAGCTTCTGAAATTTGAGGCAGATTGCTCATGTGATATTCCTCCAAATCTTACAAATGTAATAAAAATATTATATATCTTAAAAGGTTATTCTGTCAACGAAATAAAAAATTTGACTTTAAATCCAGATACATTTTAAAGGTATGTAGAATCGAGCTAAGATGTAAAAGTACAGAACAAACATTCGATTTAGTTCTGTACTTTTTTTCTCCTGAATGATATACTATACAAGTAACAATACTAAGAAAACAACTACTATTTCTAAAATATCACCGCTAAATTAGAGCGATCAGGAGAAATTACATGGATCATTTTGAATTAGTATCACAATACAACCCAACTGGCGACCAGCCGCAGGCAATTAAAGAGCTGGTCGAAGGCTTCAAAGAAGGAAACCAGTGTCAGACGTTGCTTGGCGTTACTGGATCTGGTAAGACATTTACCATGGCGAATGTTATTCAACAGATGAACAAGCCGACATTGATTATTGCACATAATAAGACGCTGGCTGCGCAGCTCTACGGAGAATTCAAGGAGTTTTTCCCAAATAACGCAGTGGAATACTTTGTCTCCTACTACGACTATTATCAGCCGGAAGCATATGTTCCATCTTCAGACACATATATTGCCAAGGATTCTTCCATCAATGACGAGATTGATAAGCTTCGACTTTCCGCAACTATGTCGCTGATGGAGCGAAGAGATGTGATCATTGTTGCAAGTGTATCTTGTATCTATGGACTGGGTAACCCGGTAGATTACCAGAACATGGTAGTTTCTTTGCGTCCTGGTATGATCAAAGATCGTGATGAAGTAATGGCAAAGCTGATTGAGATCCAGTATGATCGTAATGATATGGATTTCCACCGTGGTACATTTCGTGTGCGTGGAGATGTTTTGGAAATCATTCCGGCATATGAGAGTGACACAGCGATTCGTGTGGAATTCTTTGGAGACGAGATAGACAGGATCTCAGAGATTGATATTTTGACAGGAGAGGTGAAAGATGAGCTAAAGCATATAGCCATCTTTCCGGCATCTCATTACGTGGTTGACCGTGAGAATATCAAACGTGCGGTGGCAGATATTGAAGAAGAATTAGAAGAACGTGTCAAAGAGTTTAAGAGAAATGACAAGCTTTTAGAGGCACAGCGTATTGCGGAGCGAACGAATTTTGATATTGAGATGCTTAAGGAGACTGGATTTTGTTCCGGAATTGAGAATTATTCCAGACATTTGGCAGGGCTTCGACCGGGACAGGCTCCGTATACATTGATCGATTATTTCCCGGATGATTTTATTATGATGATTGATGAGTCACATAAGACAATCCCGCAGATTGGTGGAATGTATCACGGAGACCAGTCGAGAAAGCAGACATTGGTAGATTATGGATTCCGCCTGCCATCTGCGAAGGATAACCGTCCGCTTAACTTTGATGAGTTTGAAAGCAAGATTAATCAGGTGATGTTTGTATCTGCGACACCGGGAGAGTATGAGAAGGATCATGAACTTCTTCGAGCAGAACAGGTAATCCGTCCGACAGGACTTCTGGATCCGGAAGTTGAAGTGCGACCGGTAGAAGGACAGATTGATGATCTGATCGGTGAAGTGAATAAAGAGATCAGTAAGAAGAATAAAGTCCTTGTCACAACGCTGACAAAGCGTATGGCAGAAGATTTGACAGATTATATGCGTGAAGTAGGAATCCGTGTAAAATATCTTCACTCGGATATTGATACGCTTGAGCGTACAGAGATTATTCGAGATATGCGTCTGGATGTGTTTGATGTGTTGGTTGGAATCAACCTCTTGAGAGAAGGACTTGATATTCCGGAAATTACTCTTGTTGCAATTCTTGATGCGGATAAAGAAGGATTCCTTCGTTCTGAGACTTCGCTGATTCAGACAATCGGTCGTGCAGCGCGTAATGCAGAAGGACATGTAATCATGTATGCAGATAAGATTACAGAATCAATGCAGCTGGCGATCGATGAGACACAGCGTCGTCGTGAGATTCAGATGAGATACAATGAAGAGCATGGAATTACGCCGAAGACAATTCAGAAGTCAGTGCGTGATCTGATCAGTATCTCTAAAAAGGTTGCGGCAGAAGAGGTGCGGCTTGAAAAAGATCCGGAGTCCATGAGCCGGAAAGAACTGGAGAAACTGATTGCGGATCTGACGAAACAGATGAAGAAGGCAGCAGCGGAATTGAACTTTGAGGCAGCGGCAGAGCTTCGTGATAAGCTTGTTGAATTAAAAAAGATGCTCAATGATATGGAATAGGAGATTACAAAATGGGTAAGAAAATGGACGCCAGACAGTACATTAAGATACGAGGCGCGAATGAAAATAACCTGAAGAATATAGATGTAGATATCCCAAGAAATGAACTGGTTGTTTTGACGGGACTTAGCGGTTCTGGAAAATCTTCCCTTGCATTTGATACAATTTATGCAGAAGGACAGAGACGTTATATGGAATCACTGTCTTCCTATGCAAGACAGTTTCTTGGTCAGATGGAGAAACCGGATGTAGAAAGTATCGAAGGGCTTTCACCTGCAATTTCTATCGATCAGAAATCAACGAATCACAATCCACGTTCCACAGTTGGAACTGTTACGGAGATTTATGATTATTTTCGATTATTATATGCGAGAGTTGGAATTCCGCATTGCCCGAAATGTGGTCGTGAGATTGCAAAACAGTCGGTAGATCAGATGGTGGATCAGATCATGGCGCTTCCGGAGAGAACGAAGATACAGCTTTTGGCACCTGTTGTACGTGGAAGAAAAGGAACACATGCAAAGCTTTTCGAACGTGCAAAAAAGAGTGGATATGTTCGTGTTCGTGTGGATGGCAATATGTATGAACTTTCAGAAGAAATTACATTAGATAAGAATATCAAGCATAATATTGAGATTATTGTAGATCGTCTTGTAGTAAAACCTGGAATTGAAAAACGACTGACAGACTCTGTCGAAAATGTACTTGAGCTCGCAGAAGGTCTGCTTGTTGTTGATGTGATCGATGGAGAACCTCTGAATTTCAGTCAGAGTTTTTCCTGTCCTGTCTGTGAGATCAGTATTGATGAGATTGAACCACGCAGTTTTTCTTTTAACAATCCATTTGGTGCTTGCCCGGAATGTTTTGGACTTGGATACAAAATGGAATTTTCAGAAGAACTGATGATTCCGGATCCATCGTTGTCTATTAATCAAGGTGCGATTGCAGTTTTAGGATGGCAGTCCTGTACAGACAAGAGCAGCTTCACACGTGCAATTCTGGATGCACTTTGTAAAGAATATCATTTTGATCTGGACACCCCTTTTGAGGATTATCCGAAAGAAATCCATGATATTTTGATTTATGGAACAGACGGAAAAGAAGTAAAGGTTTATTATAAAGGTCAGAGAGGCGAAGGGATTTATCCGGTTGCATTTGAAGGATTGATCAAGAACGTGGAACGTCGTTACCGTGAGACAGGTTCTCAGACGATGAAAGCAGAATATGAGACATTTATGAATATTACACCATGTTCAGCCTGTAAAGGACAGCGTTTGAAGCCGGGGGCTTTAGCTGTAACAGTTGGAGATAAGAATATTTCAGAAGTGACAACACTTTCTATAGAACGGCTTCAGAAATTTTTAGATGAACTTCAATTGACAGAGACACAGCAGTTGATTGGTAATCAGATTCTGAAAGAGATCAAAGCAAGAATCAGGTTTTTGATGGATGTCGGTCTGGATTATCTGACGCTTGCGCGTGCGACAGGAACACTTTCCGGTGGAGAAGCACAGAGAATTCGTCTTGCAACACAGATTGGATCAGGTCTGGTCGGAGTTGCATATATTCTGGATGAGCCTAGTATCGGACTTCATCAAAGAGATAATGATAAACTTCTTGCGACGCTGAAACATCTGCGTGATCTTGGAAATTCATTGATTGTAGTAGAACATGATGAAGATACGATGCTGGCAGCGGATTATATAGTAGATATCGGTCCGGGGGCAGGAGAACATGGCGGTCAGGTTGTTGCTGTGGGAAATGCACAGGAAATTATGAAAAATCCAAATTCTGTCACAGGAGCGTATTTGAGTGGAAAAATCAGGATTCCGGTTCCGACAGAAAGAAAGAAGCCGACAGGTTATCTGAAAGTAGTCGGTGCACAAGAGAATAATCTCAAGAACATTGATGTAAAATTCCCTTTGGGAGTTATGACTTGTGTAACGGGAGTGTCTGGATCGGGGAAAAGTTCTCTTGTGAATCAGATTTTATATAAAAGACTTGCAAGAGACTTGAACCGGGCAAGAACAATCCCCGGAAAACATAAGAGAATAGAAGGGCTAGAGCAGGTTGATAAAGTGATTAATATCGACCAGTCACCAATCGGAAGGACACCACGGTCGAATCCTGCTACTTATACAGGCGTATTTGATTTGATCCGAGATTTGTTTGCAGGAACACCAGATGCAAAAGCGCGTGGATATAAGAAAGGACGGTTTAGCTTTAATGTTAAAGGGGGACGTTGCGAAGCATGTGCAGGAGACGGAATCCTGAAAATCGAGATGCATTTCCTTCCGGATGTGTATGTTCCATGTGAGGTCTGTGGTGGAAAGCGTTACAATCGTGAGACGCTGGAAGTGCGCTATAAAGGGAAAAATATTTATGATGTATTGAATATGACAGTGGAAGAAGCGGTAGATTTCTTCGAAAACGTGCCAAGCATTCGAAGAAAGATGGAGACGCTGAGAGATGTCGGATTGTCGTATATTCGTTTGGGACAGCCTTCTACAGAGCTTTCAGGTGGCGAGGCACAGAGAATTAAACTTGCGACAGAACTTAGCAAACGCAGTACCGGAAAAACGGTATATATTCTGGATGAACCTACGACAGGACTTCATTTTGCAGACGTGCATAAATTAACAGAGATTCTCCGCAGACTTTCCGGGGATGGAAATACAGTAATTGTAATCGAACATAATCTGGATGTGATTAAGACGGCAGACTATATTATTGACATTGGACCAGAAGGAGGAGACCGCGGAGGAACTGTTGTGGCAAGTGGTACTCCGGAAGAGGTCGCAAAGAATCCAGATTCTTATACAGGGAAATATATTGCGTCTATATTGGAGAAATAAAGACGAAAAAAAGTCGAAAAAAGTCGTAAAATATATGCAAAAAATGCCTTTCTATTTTAAGCGAAGTCTATTATACTAAAGTATGCGGATGATAAAACATTACTGTTTTGGTTACATAATATTGACAACAGCAAGAGTGAAAAAAACAGTAACGATAAACCCCTTCAAGGGACAAAAGACACTTGATTGAGGAAAGAGAATGCTGGAACCAGTAACAGACGGAGTCATTTATTTGCAGTAGATTGCTGAGAACAGTAAAAGAGCGTTTTAGAAGGGAGATATAGAAATTATGATGTCAGTAGATCTTGGAATAGATTTGGGGACAGCCAGTGTATTGGTATATGTGAAAGGAAAAGGGGTTGTTCTGAAAGAACCATCAGTTGTCGCATTTGATCGTGATACGAATGTGATCAAGGCAATTGGTGAAGAAGCGCGTTTGATGCTTGGAAGAACACCGGGAAATATTATTGCGGTAAGACCACTCAGACAAGGAGTAATCTCTGATTATACCGTGACGGAGAAGATGATTAAGTATTTTGTTCAGAAAGCTCTGGGAAAACGTACATTTAAGAAGCCGAGAATCAGTATCTGTGTACCAAGTGGTGTTACAGAAGTAGAAAAAAAAGCAGTGGAAGAGGCTACATTTGCAGCCGGAGCAAGAGAAGTTCATCTGATTGAAGAACCTGTGGCAGCAGCAATAGGAGCAGGGATAGATATTTCAAAGCCTTGTGGAAATATGATTGTTGATATCGGTGGCGGTACAGCAGATATTGCAGTTATTTCGTTGGGTGGAACAGTTGTGAATACATCAATTAAGATAGCGGGTGATGATTTTGATGAAGCAATCGTACGCTATATGAGAAAGAAACACAATCTTCTGATTGGAGAAAGAACAGCAGAGGATATCAAGATTAAGATTGGAACGACTTATCCACTTGTAGAAGAAGAGAAGATGGAAGTCAGAGGGCGTAATCTGGTAACAGGGCTTCCAAAGACAGTTACGGTGACTTCGTCTGAGACAGAAGAAGCTTTAAGAGAATCTACAGGACAGATTGTAGAAGCTGTAATCGGAGTACTCGAGCAGACTCCACCAGAGTTGTCGGCAGATATCCTTGATCGTGGAATTGTTCTTACCGGAGGAGGATCACTTCTTCGCGGACTGGAAGAATTGATCGAAGAGAGAACAGGAATTAATACGATGACAGCGGAGGATCCGATGAAAGTCGTTGCAATTGGTACCGGACAGTTTGTGGAATTTATGAGTGGAAGAAAAGAGTTTTAAGAGAAAGAATTCTGAAAAAGAATTTGAAGTGTCAGGTTCTTAGAGAAGAAGATTCAATTACGAGGGGTGTGTATAAGAGGAACACACCCTTTTTCTGCATATAAATAGGAAAAGATACAAGAAGAGAGAGGAAAAAGTGTGGAAACAGTTACAGGGTATGTGAGTCATATTGTATATAGAAATTCTGATAATGGGTATACAGTATTCCATATTGAACATGATGATGGTGAAGTGACATGCGTGGGAAGTCTGAACTATATTAATGAAGGAGAACTCCTTGAAATTCAAGGAGAATATGTGAATCATAATGTTTACGGTAAGCAGTTGAAGATTTCTCATTATAAAGTAAAAGAGCCGGAGGATATTGTTTCTATTGAACGATATCTTGGCTCCGGAGCAGTGAAAGGTGTGGGTGCGGCACTGGCTGGCCGAATCGTGAAAAAGTTTAAAGAGGATACTTTCCGCATTATTGAAGAAGAGCCGGAAAGACTTGCGGAGATCAAAGGAATTAGTGAGAGAAAAGCACAGGAGATTGCATCTCAGCTTGAAGAAAAGAAAGATATGCGAAAAGCCATGATTTATCTGCAGAAATACGGTATTTCCACAAAGCTGGCAGCCAAGATTTATCAGTATTACGGAATGAAAGTGTATAAAGTGTTGGAAGAAAATCCGTATCAGCTTGCAGATAATATTGAAGGAATCGGATTTAAGACTGCGGATGAAATTGCATCCAAAATCGGCATACATACAGATTCAGACTATCGTATAAGAAGTGGTTTGTTTTATACATTGCAACAGGCAGTAGGTGAGGGGCATGTTTATTTACCACAGAATATATTGCTTCGAAGAGCAAATGCACTTTTAGGAGTCGATCTTGAAGATATTGAGAAGTACATCATGGATCTGTGTATAGAACGGAAAACAGTTATGAAAGAAGTGGATGAGGAAATTCGCATTTATCCAGCACATTATTATTACTTGGAATTGAATACTGCGAAAATGCTTAATGATCTTGATATTGACTGTCAGATGCCGGAAGACATGATGGAGAAACGTCTGAAAAGAGTAGAACAGAAAGAAAAGATAGAATTGGATCCAATGCAGCACAGAGCTGTTATAGAAGCTATTAAACATGGTTTGCTCATATTAACAGGAGGACCGGGTACAGGTAAGACGACAACGATCAATACGATGATTCAATTTTTTGAAAGCGAAGGAATGAGTATCCTTCTTGCAGCGCCAACAGGACGTGCGGCAAAGCGAATGACAGAGGCTACAGGATATGAAGCCCAGACGATTCACAGATTACTTGAAGTAAGTGGAAATCCTGAGGAAGAGAACAGTGTAGGTGGATTTTTGAGAAACAGAGAGAATCCACTTGAGACAGATGTTATCATTATAGATGAGATGTCCATGGTTGATCTGAATCTGATGCATGCGCTTTTATCAGCAGTTATTCCAGGAACAAGACTTATTCTTGTGGGAGATGTGGATCAGCTTCCGTCCGTGGGACCGGGAAGTGTGTTAAAAGATATCATACGTTCAGAAAAATTTCACGTAGTGACGCTTACAAAGATTTTTCGTCAGGCAGGAGAGAGTGATATTGTAGTAAATGCTCATAAGATCAATGCAGGAGAACCGGTTACAATTGATAATAAAAGCCGGGATTTCTTCTTCTTAAAACGCCAGGATGCGAATACGATCATTAGCGTCGTTATTACTTTAATACAGAAGAAATTACCCAGATATGTGCAGGCCGATCCAAATGAAATCCAGGTAATGACACCAACACGTAAGGGATTGCTGGGTGTAGAACGATTGAATGTGATTCTACAGCAATATCTGAATCCTTCAGATTCCCAAAAAACGGAGAAAGAAATTAATGGTAGATTGTTCCGTGAAGGTGACAAAGTAATGCAGATTAAAAATAATTATCAATTAGAGTGGGAAGTTTCTACCAGATTTGGATTAACAGTTGACAAAGGAATTGGAGTTTTTAACGGTGATATGGGAGTCATTGATGAAATCAATGAATATACAGAAACTGTTATCGTGGAATATGATGAGGGGAGAAAGGTAAAATATGGATACGATATGACAGATGAGTTAGAACTTGCCTATGCGATTACGGTTCATAAATCTCAGGGAAGCGAGTATCCGGCGGTCATTATCCCACTTCTTCCAGGACCAAAGTTACTATATAACAGGAATCTGCTTTATACAGCAGTGACGCGGGCAAAAAAATGTTTAACAATAGTAGGGAGTGAACTAACATTTCAGGAAATGATCGAAAACAAAAGCGAACAGGGAAGATTTACAAGCTTAGACGAGCGAATCAAAGAATTTTAGAAAAAATGTATCCAAAAAGATGCCCGTTTTGTCAGGAAATCAGCTCAAAAGGTATTTGCGATGACTGTAGAAAACAGGTTGTTAAGGTGGGAAAAATAAAATGTATCCATTGTGGAAAGCCATTGGAGGATGAAACGAAAGAGTATTGCAGGGATTGTGAAAGAAGAAAAAGTAATTATGAACAAGGACGCAGCCTCTGGGTTCACATTCCGCCGGTTTCAAATTCAGTATATCGGTTGAAATATCACAACAAGCGATATTATGCGGAAATCTTTGGGAAAGAGCTGGCAGATGAGTTTGAATTTCAGATTCGAAGATGGGGGATTCAGGCAATTATTCCAATTCCATTACATAGATCGAAAATGAGAAAACGAGGATATAATCAGGCAGAACTTTTAGCAAAGCAGTTATCAGAATGTATGGGAATTCCTATAGAAAAAGATGTTTTATATCGGATTAAGAAAACCCGGCCTTTAAAGGAAATGAACGGGGAGCAGAGACACAGAAATCTGAAGGGGGCATTTGCGGTTTCAAAATCGTGGAATCCACGCCAGAACATTCTTCTGATTGATGATATTTACACAACCGGAAGTACAATAGAACGTGCTGCAGGAATCCTGAAAAAAGCAGGTGTTAAAAATGTCTACTTTTTGACTCTAAGCATTGGACAAGGCATCTGAACATATGGTATACTTAGGAGAGAAATCTTGAAAGGTGAATGTCGGATATGTTAGCTAAAGACAGGATTCGTTTAATGACAAAAATGTCGATATATGAGAAGAATTACAGAGATGATTTTAAAATTGCCGATTATTACAGAAAAGATTATGCAAGTCTTAAGAGATGGATTACATTGATTTGGGTAACAATAGGTTATGCAATTTTGTTCGTTAGTTTCTGCATTTATTCGAGTGATAGTTTATCTGCTGATCTGACAATTTTAAAACTATTCGTTCTCTTGATTGCAGCAATTGCAGGCTATATAGTTCTTTTGGTTATATATGGGGTTTGCGCAAATAGTTTTTATAAGAGAAAACATGCAGTTGCCAAACAGAATGTAAAACGTTATTATCGTAATTTGTCCCGTTTAGAGAAGATGTGTAAAAAGGAGAAGAATGAGCAATGAACAATTTATTGGTTCTTAGAGAAAGATTTAAGCAGATTTATGTTTCTCACTCTCTCTTGGTTCGAAAGGGAGCACAGTTTTTGCTTGCACTTTTGGTGTTTAACCTGATCAATTCTAATATTGGATTTATGAAGATGGCATCATCTGTTCTTTGTACTGTTGGCTTAGCAGTAGTCTGTACATTTCTCCCTCTAGCAGTAATGACGGCAGCAGCAACTGTGTTAATAGTGGCTCATTTATATACATTATCTATGCCAATAGCCGGAGTTGCGGTGATACTGTTTTTGTTAATGTATATTTTCTACTTTCGATTTACCCCAGAGAAGAGCTGGCTGATTCTGCTGACAGTAGTAGCTTTCGGCATGAAAATACCACTGGTGATTCCGGTTATATTTGGGCTGTTAGGTACTACAATATGGATTGTTCCTGCATCCTGCGGAATCCTTGTTTATTATCTGCTTTACCTGATCAAAGCTTCTGCAACAGCATTGAAAGGTACAGATGGAACAACAATGATCAGCACTTTAACCAATTTTACAAAACAGTTTGTAGGCTATCAAGAAATGTGGGTTATGCTGTTTGCAGTAGTGATTGGAATACTGGTAGTGAACGGAATTAAAAATCGGGCAGTTGATCATTCCTGGAAGATAGCATCAGCAACAGGAGCAGCAGTTTGTGTGATCGTAGGTGCATCGGGAAATATTTCTCTTGGACTTCACATGTCTTATACGATGATGATTTTCAGTGGGATTCTTGGTGTTGTAATAGGATTGTTCCTTGAAGTTATTTTTTTCTCTGTGGATTATTCAAGAACAGAGAATGTTCAGTTTGAAGATGACGAATACTATTATTATGTAAAGGCAGTTCCGAAAGTAGGGGTTCAGATGCCTGAGAAGCAGGTAAAACATATTACAGAACATCAGGGGCAGGACGCAGAGATGCCGAATGTGTCAGAGACAGAAAACAATACTGCTGTGTCAGAAGTTTCTGATTTGAAGGAAGTTGAACAGAAAGAGGAAGAAGATCAGTCAGAACAACTGAAAAAGGAGTCTGATCTTGCACAAACAACAATTTTTAATGATTCAAACATGACGGAAGATATTCTTTTAACAAGAAGTCTGAGCAAGGAACTGGGTCTGGATCAGAATGAAGAGAAAAAAGAGTGATCGACAGAGCAAAAGATGCAAGAGTGCATAACAACGAGTGATTACATAAGGTGGTGAGACTTGAGATGATAGAGTGGATTCAGAATTTTATAAGAAATTATTCAAATGGAATGTATTTTCCACATATACAGATAAAAGATATCATAGAGATTCTGATTGTGACGATTATTGTCTATGAAATCATGCTCTGGATCAAGAACACAAAAGCCTGGATGCTTCTGCGAGGAATGCTTATGCTGGGGGGATTTATTCTTCTGGCATGGCTTTTTCAAATGAATACGATCCTGTATCTGGCAAGAGAGTCGATTAATGTATTAGCGATTGCAGCAATTGTTGTTTTTCAGCCAGAACTTAGACGGGCATTGGAGAAGCTGGGGGAGAAGAATTTATTTAGTAACATTAATCCGTTCGATAAAAATAAAGAAAATCAGAGGTTTTCGGATGAAACACTGGATAGTATTGTAAGAGCTTGTTATGCTATGGGAAGTGTATGTACAGGAGCACTGATCGTAGTAGAACAGGTGATTCAGTTGACAGAGTATGAAATGACAGGTATAGAGCTTGATTGTAAAGTGTCTTCTCAGGTGCTGATCAATATTTTTGAACACAACACCCCACTTCATGATGGCGCGGTTATTATCAGAGGGGACAGAATTACATCAGCAACATGTTATCTGCCACTTTCAGATAACATGACAATCAGTAAAGATCTGGGAACAAGGCATCGTGCGGCATTGGGAATGAGCGAAGTTTGCGATGCTCTTGTGATTGTTGTTTCAGAAGAAACGGGACTTGTTTCTGTGGCTTCCGGAGGACGATTGCTTCGAGCTATTAACGCAGAAGAACTTCGGAGTCAGTTAAGCCAGATTCAGTATAGAAAGACAGAGACAAAGAACAAGTTTTCTATACGGAAAGGATGGCACAGATCATGAAAAAATACAAATTGACAACGAATCTTCCGCTTAAGATTATTGCATTTGTTTTTGCAGCATTTCTTTGGCTGATTGTTGCGAATGTTGCTAATCCGGTTACGAAATCAACTTATACAAACATCAAAGTTACGATAGCGAACGATGATGTGATTACACAAGGTGGGGAAGTTTATACGGTTTTAGATGATCAGAATGTAAACGTAGTTGTTTACGCAAAACGTTCAGTGATTCAACAGATTAAGTCGGATGATATTGTGGCTACTGCGGATATCAAAGAAATGGATTCCAGGACAGGGTTGATACCAATTTCAGTATCAATTCCAAAGTATAGTGGATCTTATCAGTCGGCAGAGGCTGCTCCGAGAAATATACAGATTAAGACAGAACCAACAGGTAAGACTGTATTTACACTGACTGTTAGCACAACAGGAACGCAGCGTGACGGTTATCAGATTGGAGAGATGAAAGTTAATCCTGAAAAAATAACGATTACAGGAGCAGAATCAACAGTAAAATCAATTGATAAAGCCGTAGCGAAGATTAATGTAGATGGAATTTCAAAAGATGAAGAACTTACAGCAGAACTTGTTTTATATGATGCATCGGGAAATGTAATCAATCAGGGACAGCTAAGTAATAATCTTGGAGAAGATGGAATCACTGTAGATGTGACAGTAATGAGAATCAAGACGGTTCCATTAAAATTTGAAGCATCTGGAACACCGGCAGATGGATATGAATATCTCGGTTGTTCGAGCGAACCGGCGAGCGTGCAGATCTGCGGAAAAGAAGAGGCCTTATCCAAGATTGAAAGTATCAATATTCCAGCATCTGAATTGTCTATCGCTGGGGCAACAGAGAAGATAGAGAAAGCATTTGACATTACAGATTATCTGCCGGAAGGTGTAGAACTGATTGAAGGCGCTTCAGGAAAGGTTACCGCAACTGCAATGATCGAACAGTTGGGAAATCGTACAATTGAGTTTATGGTTGCGTCCATCAAACAGAATTATCTGGCAAAAAATCTTCAGGTAAGTTACGAGCCAGATGCTGAGGTGACACTTGTATTTCAGGGAGAGAAAGATACGCTGGATAGTCTGGATATCAGCAATGCAGTATCGGTAAATCTCCAGAATTACACGAAGGAAGGCACTTATGACATACCGGTAGAAGTAGACCTTCCGGATGGAGTAACGTTGACAAAACCAGTGACAGTGCAGCTTATATTGACTGAAAAAGGATCCACAAAGGATGAACAACCGGAAAATAACGCTGGGACAAATTAATAATACTTCATATTAATTAAAAAAGTACAGGTCTAAATTAAAAAAGAATTAAGAAGGCTGGCATTGACAGTTTTCAATGCATATTATATGATATTGGAGTTAAAACTTCCAACTATCAGAGAGATAGAATAGGAGAATAACATGGTAAGCGATAAAGTAGTGATCAAAAATCCGACAGGACTTCATCTAAGACCGGCAGGATTGTTTTGTAAAACTGCGATGCAGTACAAGAGCAAGATCACAGTGTACAAAAAGATGAAAAACGAAGAGGTAAATGCAAATGCCAAAAGTGTATTAAGCGTACTGGGTGCATGCATAAAAAGCGGAGATGAGATTACAATTATTTGTGAAGGAGAAGACGAAGAAATAGCACTTTCAGACATGGTTCAACTTGTGAAAGATGGATTGGGAGAATAAGTGGTGTTTATAAACTGGTATATTGTAACAGTGAAGAGACATTAGGAGGAAAAAGAAATGAGCAAAGCAACATTAATAATCATGGCGGCAGGTATTGGAAGTCGTTTTGGAGGCGGAATCAAGCAGCTGGCTCCAATCGGACCAAATGGAGAGATTATCATGGACTACTCCATCTATGATGCATTAGAAGCAGGGTTTGACAAAGTTGTATTCGTTATCCGCAAAGATCTCGAGAAAGATTTCAAAGAGATCATTGGCAACCGTATTGAAAAAGAAGTAGAAGTAGCATATGCATTTCAAGAGCTTGATGATATTCCAGAAAAATTCAGCGGAAAATTCACAGGAAGAACAAAACCTTGGGGAACAGGTCAGGCAATTCTTTGCTGTAAAGATGTGGTGGATGCTCCATTCCTTGTAATCAATGCAGATGATTATTATGGAAAAGAAGCATTTAAAGAGGCATACAGTTATTTGACAAACCTTCCATCTGCTGATATAATGCAGATTTGTATGGTCAGCTTTGTATTGAAAAATACATTGAGTGATAACGGAGGCGTGACCAGAGGTGTGTGCGAAGTAGACGGACATGGCATGCTTGCAGACATTGAAGAGACACATAACATCGAAAAAGAAGACGGAAAAGCTGTAATCCACAAAGAGGATGGAGATGTATTCCTTGATGTTGATTCACCGGTATCTATGAATATGTGGGGAATTACACCTGAATTTTTTGAGATTCTTAAGACAGGATTTGATGAGTTCCTTGAGAAAACAGAAAGTACAGATCTAAAAGCAGAATATCTGCTTCCGACAATGATTGGAGATCTGTTAAGTGATGGAAAACTGGAAGTAAAAGTACTGCAGTCACATGACCAGTGGTTTGGTGTGACATATAAGGAAGATAAAGAATCTGTAACAGTAGCGCTTCGTGGATTGATTGAAGAAGGAGTTTACCCGTCAAAATTGTTCTAATTTAAGAAAAGGGATGTAAGATGGCAAAACGAAAAGGATCTGCTGGCAATTCTGCACGCAGAAAAAAAAGTACAAATAAGTATTCCCGCAGATCGGGAAGTAATAAGCTGGGGACTTTGTGTATCATTCTTCAGACGATTGCCAGTATAGCCTTAATGGCGGTATTGTATTTGTTAGGAATGATTCCGGACAAGTATCTGATACTGGCAGCAGCAATACTGTTTTTCTTATGGTGTGTGACACTGAATTCACAGGTGGCAAGGAGAAAACGGGGGACTTGGGGAAAAGTATTCAGTTTACTTATGGCAGTTGTGATGTTTACGGGAAGTTATTATGTCGCTCAGGCTAATAATATGATTGGGAAGATCACAGGCAGCAACTATAAAGTGGATAAGATGGTCGTTGCAGTGCGAGCAGATGATTCGGCAGAGACAATAGAAGATGCGGCAGACTATACGTATGGTGTACAGTTTGAGAAAGGTGCTGACAATATACAGACAGCTGTAGCTGATATTGAAAAGCAAGTTGGCGTTGATACGATTGAAGTGAAAGAGTATGATTCCGTTCAGGATCAGGCACAGGCTCTGATTGATGGAGATTGTGATGCAATCATTTATAACAGTGCATATACAAGTCTGATGGAAGAAGCAGTAGATGGCTATAGCGATAAAGTGAAAGTGTTGTATACATTTAATATACGTGTTGAGTTGGATTTCGGAAATTCAACAGGAGCAACAGATGACAGTATTATAAAAGAACCATTTACAGTTTATATCAGTGGTATTGATGTCTATGGTGATGTATCAGAAACAAGCCGAAGTGATGTGAATATTATTGCAGTTGTGAATCCGCAGACACATCAGATTTTATTAGTAACTACTCCGCGTGATTACTATGTACCGATTCCAAAGATTTCAGGCGGTCAGAGAGATAAACTGACTCATGCAGGGATTTACGGAGTAGATGCCTCCATGCGTACACTGGGTGAATTGTATGAGACGGATATTAATTATTATGCGAGATTGAATTTTACTTCATTAATTGATATTGTAGATACACTTGGAGGAATTGATGTATATTCAGAGTATGCGTTTACAACAAGTGAAGATTCTGAACATGTAATGGATGTACAGGAAGGATATAATCACTTCAATGGTGAAGAAGCACTTGCTTTCTGCAGAGAGAGACACAATGTTCCAGGAGGAGACAACCAGAGAGGAAAAGATCAGCAGGCAGTTATTACTGCTATGTTGAAGAAGTGTTTGTCACCGACTATGCTCTTGAAAGCGAATGCGATTATGGAACAGGTGAGCAAAGATGTTGAGACAAATATGTCTCAGGAAGAGATTAACGCATTGATTAAATATCAGTTGAGTAATAATCCGGCTTGGACGATTCAGTCTGTAGCAGCGGAAGGTACAAATACAACTGGTACATGTTATTCCAGTGGTGATACAGAACTCTTTATTATGGAACCGGTTGAATCTTCTGTGCAGAATATTATTGATCTGGCAAACATTGTAGAAGAAGGCGGAGTGTTGCCGGAAGGTGAACAATTGAATTAAATCAGAGGACAGAAAAATAGAGATGATTCTCGTTTTTCTGTCCTTTTTTTGTTTTGAGGCACTTACGAAAAACACAAAAAAATACAAAGAAATGGGAAAAAACAAAAAATTCACAGATAAAACACTAAAAAGACAAAAAGTATTTACAAATACAATGAATTGTGGAAAAATATGATATAACAAGATCGTATAAGGAGGTTCCCATATGAAGAGAAAAAAGATAATTGCTTTACTTTGCGTAGCAGCGACTAGTGCAAGTCTTGTTACTCCAGTAATGGCAGAAGAGAATCAAGCTACAGGAACTACACAGGAAGCGGCTGTGGATCAGGAAACACCAGCGGTAGAAACAGCGGAAACAGAGGCGTCTGAGACAGAAGAAACAACTGTCCCGGAGGAAGCTGCACCGGCAGAAGATCAAGTGCCGGCAACAGACGCAGAGCAGGTAGCACCGGAAGTATCAGAAGAGACAACAGTTCCGACTCAGGAGGAAGCTGAATCATCTGATGAAGATGAAGAAGTGAAAAATGGATTTGTTGAAGAATACGGTAGTGTATATTATTATGAAGCAGGAAAAAAAGTAACAGATGATATTCGCGACTTTAAAGATGAATCCGGATTTGAATATTCATGCTATTTCGATTGGTATGGAAGAATGATGATCGATAGTCAGGAATGGTTTGAATACACGGATGAAAATGGAAAATCGCATGATGGAATTATACGGGCAGATGAAAATGGATATTTAATTATCGATGATTGGTATCAGAATCAGGATGGCTCATGGAATTATTATAAAAAGGATTTCATTAGAGCAGAGAATGAAGTTGTAGAAAAATATGGCAAAGAATACTATTTGGATTCAGAGGGGATTCTGGTAACTAATTCTCAACTTACTATTGGTGGACAGTTGTATCAGGCAGATGCATCTGGAGCAATCACATTGATTCAGGCTTCAGCAAAGGAACATTGGGTAAAGACAAACGGAAAATGGTACTTATTTGTTGATAACAAACTTGTCAAAGATAAATTCTACCTTTATAAAGGGGATTATTATTATTTTGATAATAATGGAGAAATGAAGACAGGTTCGTTTCATACAGAAGACGGAAAAGCTTATATAGCGGATTCAAATGGTATCGTTATTTATACACCAACCGAAGGATGGAATAAAACAAAAGACGGAAAAACATGGTGCTATTATAAAAAAGATAGTGACGGTAATCTTTATCTTCTTCAAGGTGAATTTATATTATATAGTGGTTCAAAATACTACCTCGATTGGTATGGTGTTATGGCAACTGGAGTATTTGAAGCAAGGGAAGATGATAATTATAATTATTACTTTGCCAATAATAGTGGCGAAATTCAGCAAAAGTCAGGTTGGATTCAACATGAGGGAGAATGGTATTATTCAAAAGATGGAAAGTTGTACACTGATGGAGTTAAAACAATTGGTGGCAAAAAATACTATTTCATGTATAATGCAACGATGCATTCAGGGTATCTTACAGAAACATATAATGCCGGCAGTGAAATTCATTATATGACAAATGATTCTGGAGTGATCCAGGAAACAAACGACTGGGTTAAGTATGCTGGTACGTGGTATTTCTGGAGAGATGGCGATATATTGAAAAATGGCATTTATGACATTGAGGGAAAGAAGTATTACTTTAACTATGATGGAGAGATGCAAGTAGGAAGAATCAAGGTTTATGATAGTAATACATCGTACCTGACAGATTCTTCAGGTGCTCTTATAAATACGCCGGGATGGAATACGTACAAAAATAACTGGTATTACATGAATGCAGATGGAAGTGTACGTAAAAATGAGTTCATAAAGTATGGAAAAGGTCTTTACTATGTTGACTCTGAAGGTAAAATGGTGACTGGAGATTTCTACTTTAATGGGAAAAGCTATCATACAGATTCCGATGGAGTTATTCTGAAAAATGCCTGGTATCAGGAAGGACCTGATTGGTATTATGCAGGAGAAGATGGAGCTGCAGTGACACATAGTTGGAAATCAGGTGCAGGCGGCGTTTGGTATTACTTAAATGCATCAGGTGCAATGGCTAAAGGAATGTGCTGGGTTTATAATAAGGGTGATCGTGATAATGGCAAGTATGAATACTTTGATGATAATGGCATTTGGCAGAAAAATAATCCTATCAACAAGAATGGTTGGTTATTGATTGATGGCAAATGGTATTATTACAGTGAGGGCAAGCCATATACAGGATGGGTTGGATCTTACTATATCAGTCAAGGTGTAATGTGTACAAATACTTATATCGACGAAGACGATGACAATAACGCAGTTTATTACGTAGATCACGAGGGAGTTTATCAGAGAAATAGCTGGGTTAAAATACCAGGATATGAAGGAGAATATAGTTGGAGATATGCCGGAACAGACGGAAAAATTTTGAAAAATGTGTGGGTCGGTGATTATTACATTAATGGATCAGGTTACATGGTTTCAAATGGAATTGTAGATACAGGATACTATGGCGTATGTAAATTTGCAGACGACGGAAAATTTATTGGCTATGCGAAAAAGTCGGATTGGAATAAAGTCGGTGATAAATGGTATTACGTTGATGGTAATGGGGCACTGTTAAAAGGAAGACAAGTAATCGGAGGAAAAACATATTACTTTAATGAATGGAATTATGAAATGTATGCAAACACAACAGTATATGATGATGTTAATCATGAAGTAGTGTTTGTGGGATCAGATGGTACAGTTTCAAAAGCAAATGGCTGGCAATTAGGAGAATATGGCCAATGGTATTATCTTGAAAACGGAATTCCGAAGAACGGATGGTTTAACTATGGTGGAAAGAGATATTACCTTTCACCGTCGACAAGGACAGGATATAGAGAAGTGTGGGATGAAGATACCGGAGAACGCGAGTATTATTTCTTCGATCAGGACGGAGCAGTTTGTAAACCGAATGACGGATGGTTTTCTGTTAAATCTGACGGTCAGACTTATTGGTATTATATAAAGAATGGGGAAGCAGTCAGAGATGGTTGGTACAATGGTCATTGTTTCCGTTGGGATGGTGAGATGATTACTGGAAGCATATGGACAGGCGCAGATGAAATTTATGTATATGATGACAATGGTTATCTTCTGAAAAATGGTTGGCATAAGCTGGATGGCGTTTGGTATTATACAGATGCAAAAGGAAGAGCATATACCGGAGAAAGAAAGATCAATGGTACAACATACTGGTTCGCAAATGATGGTATTTGGGTAAAATAGTAAATTAGTTAAAGTGGTGAAAAATAGTTGAATAATTTAGGGGCAGTCATTAATGGCTGCCCCTTTTGGTGGTGAGAATAGTATCGTGATTTTTATAGAAATATTGCTGAAACTATTGAAGAAATATAGACAAAGTGGGATGATTGCGATAGAATGATAATCGTGACAGATTGCTTTGCGATAGTGGAGGAGGAGCAAAAATGTATAAGAGGAAGTTATTTTATGCGATGTGCTGCCTTACAGCGGTACTTGCGATAGGCTGTGGAAAGAAAGACAGCACGGATACAAAGAATCCAGAACAGGTAGAAAGTCAGGATACTACGAAGACAGACGATGAAAATAAGAGTGATACAAAGAACGATACAGAACAGACAGACGATAAGAAAGAAGAATCAGAGAAAACAAAAAGTGTCATGAAGATTTATTCTATCAATATGAGTTCAGGAGAGATCCAGACAGAAGATGTGGAGACAGATTCTTTAAATGAAGAAAAGATTTGGTCATTACTTCAGGAAAAGTTAGTGATCACTTCAGAATGTGGGATGAATTCTTTCAAAGTGAACGAAGAAGAGAAGACGATAGATCTTGATGTAGATGAAGGATTTGGGAATTATATTCGTTCCATGGGAACAACAGGAGAAACGGAAGTGCTTGCATGTGTTGTAAACACGTATCTGGACAGCTTCCAGTGTGAGAAGATCAAGATAACAGAAGCAGGACGTACATTTGAGACAAGTGGTGCAGTTCTGGCAGGTTATATGACAAAGCAATAGGAAGCGGGGATGTGAAAAAAAGTGAAAAAATTATTAAAAAAATGTACGGTATTATTGTTGACAGCGGCAATGTCTATTACAGCGCTACCGGTGACGGCATGGGCTGAGACTCCGGCAGAGTCAGCAGTGATGGGAGCGGAGACAGCTACGGATCATGTAGATGAGAATGCAGTAGATGAAAAACAGGCAGCCGGTACTGAACAGCGCCTAAATTATATGTACATAGATCAGCCTTATCTGGAAACACCGAATACACAGAAGGTAGTGGTATCCTGGGGAGATGGTTCCGAGGGGATTGAACAGATGACCGCAACTGTGCAGGGACCAGTAGGAGAAGAAGTGTGGACTGCAGCACAGGAAACAGATGATATATATCTGTTTGAAAGAGCTTATACAGAGCAGGAAAGGGGAGTCTATTCTGTTACAGAACTGCACGTTGCAATTGCGGGAAATGTATATGATTATTCCCTTGCAGATCTTGGAATAGAAGCACTCTTTGGTGTAGATGAAAAATATGAAGGAATCGAAGAGTTACAGCCGGTAAGTGAGGAAGAGGTATCAGCAGATATTGCGGCATACAATATTGATGAATCCGGAAATGTTACTGAGCAGTCAAGTATCGAGGAGGCAATTGTTCAGGCAGAACAGGAAATTCCAGCAATGATGAGTGATGACGGAGTTCAGACACAGTCATCTAATATTGTAGTAGCACTTGATCCAGGACATGATTCAACACACGCTGGCGCATCAGCAAACGGCGTACGAGAAGAAGTCCTTACATTAAAGATTGCACAGTATTGTAAAGCAGAACTGGAAGAGTATGCAGGCGTATCAGTCTACATGACAAGAACAACAGCAGACTGTCCGCATCCGGGCGGAAGTTCTGCTCACGATATTGATCAGAGAGTAGCTGATGCAGCGGCAGCTGGAGCAAGTGTCTATGTCAGCTTTCATTTGAATTCATCTCTATCTTCAGCAGCAAAAGGTGCAGAAATAATCATTCCGAACACAAACTGGAAACCACAGGTCGGAAATGACGGAAAGAAACTGGCTACACTGATCGAGTCAGAACTTGTTGGGCTGGGACTGGAAGAAAGAAAAATTTATTCAAAAAATACAACTGTGAATGAACGTTATGAGGATGGCTCTCTTTCAGATTATTTTACAGTTCAGATTTCTGCAAAGGAGCATGGAATTCCGGGAATTATAGTGGAACATGCGTTTGTGACCAATACATCGGATGTAAATAATTTTCTAAATAATGAAGCTGGACTGAAGAAACTTGGTGTTGCCGATGCGACTGGAATTGCGAAATATTTTGGTCTGTCAAAGGGACAGTGGTACAAGGATTCTACTGGTTGGTGGTATGCATCTGGAACAAGCTATTTAAAAAATCAGTGGGCACAGATTAGTGGAAGCTGGTATTATTTTGATTCTAATGGCTATATGGAGACTAGCTGGCAGAAAATTAGTGGAAAATGGTCATATCTAGGTGGAACAGATGATGGAATTATGCGAATCGGTTGGCAAAAAATAGGAACCAATTGGTATTATTTTAATTCAAGTGGATATATGTTAACTGGTTGGCAAAAAATAGGAACCAAGTGGTACTATTTCGGTGAATCTGACGATGGAGCAATGCGAATCGGTTGGCAGAAGATTGGTGGAGACAGGTATTATTTTGGTGAAGCTAATGATGGAGCAATGAAGAGCGGTTGGCAGAAAATAGGAGAGTCCTGGTACTATCTAGGCAGTTCAAATGGTGGATATCTGCAAACAGGTTGGCAGAAAATCGGTGGAGCCTGGTATTATTTTAGCGATAAAGAGAATGGAGCAATGAAAACTGGCTGGCAGAAAGTTGGAAGCACATGGTACTATTTGGGAAGTGCAGATGGCGGCTACATGCAGACTGGATGGAAAAAGCTGGGAACAAACTGGTATTACTTTGGTGAATCCAATGATGGAGCAATGCGAACCGGTTTTGCAAAAGTAGGTGGCGATTGGTATTACTTTGGTGGAACAGACGATGGAGCAATGAAAACCGGTTGGCAGAAAATAGATGGAACATGGTATTTCTTTAATGATGATGGAATGTATGATTCTACCAAGAAATATGATGAGATTCCAGGGATAAATGATGACAAAATAAATGGAAGTGCCGGCACAAACAATTCGAATACAAATTCTAATGTTGTTGAGGGGACGTATTTGATTGAAGGAGATACCGAAGTAACAGTGGATCAGATGGTAGCTTATTTTGAGGCAAGTAAGAAAGCTTATCCGGAAGATGTAATGCGAAAAGGTGGGGCGGCTACAATCAGAGATTTTTGTCAGATTTATTACGAAGAAGCTGTGGCAGAAGGAATTAAAGCAGAAGTTGCATTTGTACAGGCGATGAAAGAGACAGGTTGGTTACAATTTACAGGTGTTGTGAAAGCAGAGCAGTATAATTTTGCGGGCATGGGAGCAACAGGAAATGGTGTTTCAGGTGAATCATTTAAAGATGTAAGAGAGGGTGTACGTGCACAAATTCAGCATTTGAAGGCATATGGATCAACAAAATCTTTAAATCAGACATGCGTAGATAATCGTTTTAAGTATGTTGAACGAGGAAGTGCAATTTATGTAGAATGGTTAAGTATACCTAATAATCCTAAGAAAAAAGGATGGGCAGCTGCCAAAGGATATGGTGTTGATATTGTGAAGATGATACAAAAGCTCAAGAAAATGTAAAAATTGATACTAGTTATTTCAACAGGGAAGGAAATGAAAGATGAGTTGGAGCAAGTGAACCGAGCAGTGATGCGGGGGCAGGTTCTTCCGATTCATCAGGAGATGACGCATGTTTGGATGATGGATTCTTATACTAGAACAGTAAGAATGCAGAAAGTATTCTTGAATAATTAATTAAGAAAGAGAAAAAGAGATGGGGGCCGTGTGTTCCCATCCCTTTTAAGGTATAAGAAGAAATATGTCATTAGTATCAAATTTATTTATTATATTTGTAGCCGGGGCTGTGCTTTTGTATTACCTGCTTCCAAAAAAGATGCGATGGTGGGGGCTTCTTTTAACAAGCTACATTTATTATCTTGCTGCAGGGACAAAGTACTTTCCATTTTTACTTTTCTCAACGATAATCACTTATCTCTGTGGATTGGCGATAGAACATGAAGTGAATCAAGATAAAAAGAAAGCAAAACGATATCTGATCATAGGGCTGATTCTTAATTTTGGAATGCAGATTTTATTGCCGTTAGGTATTTCATTTTACACGTTTCAAACATCAGGATATTTGCTTGACATATATTGGAAAAGAGATCATGCAGAGAAAAATATTTTCCGTTATGCATTGTTCGTATCCTATTTCCCACAAATTTTACAGGGACCGATTGGGAGACATAGTAGATTAGCAGAACAATTATACGAAGGACATTCCTTTGATCTACAGAGAATTTGCAGAGGAATTCAGCGTATTTTTTGGGGATTTTTTAAGAAGATGATTCTTGCAGACTGGTCAGCGGTGTTTGTGGATGCGATATTTGGAAATCCAGATCAATATAACGGATTGGCAATTTTTGGAGTGCTGTTTTATTCTATGAGGTAGAATATCTGAATTTTAATACGGAATACTATGATTTGTTTTCACATGATATTACAAAATATACAGATTATGATGGTCATATGAATGGAGAGTCAGCGAGAAATTATTCAACTATTTTGGGGTATTTTTTGAGAAAATAAGAGTATAATAAGAAAAAATCATCAAAAGTCATAAAAAAGAGATAAGATGATGTATTGTAAAATGATACAAAATTTGTTATTATATAACCGTATGTAAAAAAATCGTAACAATTTATAAAAGAGGATATAAAGATGAAAAAGATACTTAATTTGCATAATTCCAGAAATCGAATGATTTTACTATGCGGAGTAGATATATTAACAATTATTATTCATTCATATTTGTCATTAATACTTCGATATGAATTACATTATTCGTGGATTCCAAAAGAATATATTCATAGTATGAAATCCTATTTGCCTATTGGAATAATTTCAACACTTGTAATATTTATGATTTTAAATTTGTATAATAGTGTTTGGTCTTTTGCAGGATTAAGAGAATTGACGATGATAGGCGTTGCTTGCTTCTTGTCAACAGTATGCCAAGGGTTTGGAATGCAACTTTTAGTTCTTCCTGTTCCGAGAAGTTTTCATGTATTTTACTTTTTTTTGCTACTCAGCACTACAGTTTTAACAAGATTTTCATATAGAATTTATTGGGTATTGAAAAGTGGACTAAGAAAACCTCAAGGTCACGTATATCATACATTAGTGATCGGAGCTGGTGAAGCCGGAAGTATGATCATTCAGGAACTGAAGTACAGTGCACATTTGAACAGTAAGGTAGTAGGCGTTATTGATGATAATCCACACAAGAAAGGAAAACTGATTCACGGTGTTCGTATTCTTGGTGGCAGAGAGTGCATTTTAGATGTAGCAAAGAAATATGAAGTTGATGAGATTATTCTTGCAATCCCTTCTGCATCTCCGAAAGTAACAAGAGACATCCTTCGCATCTGTAATCAGACAACTTGTAAGCTGAAAATCCTTCCGGGTATGTACCAGTTGATCACAGAGGATGTGAGTGTTTCAAAACTAAGAGATGTTTCTATCGAAGATTTACTTGGGAGAGATCCGATTAAAGTAGATCTGGAAAGTGTGCGCGGATTTATTGAAGGTAGATGCATCATGGTAACTGGTGGTGGCGGTTCTATCGGTAGTGAACTTTGCCGTCAGATAGCAAAATATAAACCATCAAGATTGATCATTTTTGATATTTATGAAAATAATGCGTATGATATTCAGCAGGAGTTGAAATTAAACCATCCAGAGTTGAATTTGACCGTGTTGATTGGATCTGTAAGAAACACAAGCCGTATTGAATCCGTTATAGAAACATACAGACCGGATGTGATTTATCATGCGGCTGCACATAAACATGTTCCGCTGATGGAGGATAGTCCGAACGAGGCAATTAAGAACAATGTATTTGGAACTTATAAGACAGCGAGAGCTGCAGACAAGTTCGGAGTAAAGAGATTTGTTCTTATTTCAACGGACAAAGCAGTTAATCCGACAAACATTATGGGTGCATCTAAGAGAATGTGTGAGATGATCATTCAGACATTCAATAGGTATTCCAAGACAGAATATGTAGCAGTACGTTTTGGAAATGTTCTTGGAAGTAACGGAAGTGTTATTCCATTGTTTAAGCGCCAGATGGCTGCAGGCGGTCCACTTACAGTTACACATCCTGACATCATTCGTTATTTTATGACAATTCCAGAGGCAGTATCGCTTGTACTCGAAGCAGGTGCATTTGCTAAGGGAGGAGAAATCTTCGTATTAGATATGGGAGAGCCCGTAAAGATTGCAGATCTTGCGAAAAACTTGATCCGTCTTTCAGGATATACACTTGGTGTGGATATGGATATTAAATATACAGGATTGCGTCCAGGAGAAAAATTGTATGAGGAACTTCTGGTAAAAGAGGAAGGAATTCAGAAGACTGAGAATAATCTGATCTATATTGGAAAACCACTTGAGTTTAATGAAGTGCATTTCCTGAGTGGATTACGCGAACTGGAAGAAGCAGCGATGAATGAAAGTTTAAGTGTAAAACAGATTGTATCAGAGATTGTTCCGACTTATCATATCAGACAGGAAGATTTAAAACGAGATGAAGAAGTGAATAAGGAATTACGTGAACTTGGAAAACTCAGTCATGAAAAACCTGTAATGGAGGATTAATACAATGGAAAACAGACATATAGCATTTTCACCACCGGATATAACAGAAGAAGAGATAGCAGAAGTTGTTGATGCACTGAAAAGTGGCTGGATCACAACCGGACCAAAGACAAAGAGATTTGAGAAGGAATTGGCAGAATATATGGGAACAAGCAAGGTGGCTTGTTTGAATTCTGCGACAGCTGCAGCAGAATTAATTCTTCGTGTGCTTGGAGTCGGAGAAGGCGATGAAGTAATCACAACCGCATATACATATACTGCAACTGCAAGTGTGATTGCTCATGTCGGTGCGAAAATTGTCATGGTAGACGTCGACAAAGATTCCTACCAGATGAATATGGATCAGGTAGAGGCAGCAGTTACGGAAAAGACAAAAGCAATCATTATGGTAGATTTGGGTGGACGAATCTGTGATTATACAAGAGCATTTGAGATTGCAGAAGAAAAGAAATATCTTTTCCAGCCAAAAACTGACATTCAGAAGAAGATGGGACGTATTGCAATTCTTTCAGATGCTGCACATGCAATGGGTGCAAAGCAGAATGGCAAGATGTGCGGAAGTATTGCTGACTTCACAAGCTTTTCTTTCCATGCAGTGAAGAACCTTACAACAGCTGAAGGTGGTGCAGCGACTTGGAGAGATATTGATGGTGTAGATAACGAAGAGTTATACAAGCAGTTTATGCTTCTTTCACTTCATGGTCAGTCTAAGGATGCTTTGGCAAAGACTCAGCTTGGAGCATGGGAATATGACATTGTAGCACCTTATTTTAAATGTAATATGACTGATATCATGGCATCACTCGGACTTGCGCAGTTGAGAAGATATCCGGCACTCCTTGAGAGAAGAAGAGAAATCATTGAGAAATACAACGAAGCTTTGAAGGATGAAGATGTTACAGTTCTTGAGCATTATACAGAGAATAGTCAGTCAAGCGGTCATTTATATCTTGTTCGTGTGAATGGAAAGACAAGAGAAGAGTGCAACAAGATTATTGAGAAGATGGCAGAAAAGGGAATTGCGACGAATGTACATTATAAACCACTGCCGCTTCTGACAGCGTATAAGAATCTTGGCTTTGATATTAAAGATTACCCGAACGCTTATGCAATGTTTGAAAATGAAATTACACTTCCACTTCACACGAAGTTATCAGATGAAGATGTGGAGTATATTATTAAATCATTTAAAGAATGTCTGTAGTTTTGAGTGAAAGTTACGGATACTTATAAGGATAGTATATATGAAAAAATGGAATGAATTGCCAAAAGTAATGCAGAATGATAAAGTGAAATACTATTATGATATTTTACAGGAGCATGAAAAAGAGTTGAAATTGAAAAGAGCATTTGATATTATATGCTCTTTGATTATGATCATTATTTTATCTCCAGTTCTTATCATACTTAGTGTTATGATTAAATTGGATTCTAAAGGACCTGTTTTATTTAAACAGGTTCGTGTGACAACCTACGGAAGAAAATTTAAAATTTGGAAATTCAGAACAATGGTTAATAATGCAGATAAGCTTGGAACACAGGTTACAACAAAAGGTGATGCACGTATTACAAGAATGGGACATCTGCTTAGAAAGATCCGTCTGGATGAATTACCGCAGCTGTTTAACGTCTTGAAAGGGGATATGACTTTTGTTGGTACAAGACCGGAAGTACCGAAGTATACAGCTCACTATACAGAAGAAATGATGGCAACATTTCTTTTACCGGCAGGAGTAACTTCCCGTACAAGTATTGAATACAAAGATGAAGAAAAGCTTCTTGAAAATGCAGAGAATGCAGATGAAGTATATATAAACGAAGTATTACCGGCAAAGATGGTATATAATTTGAGAGAGATTGAAAAGTTCAGTTTCTTACGTGATATCAGTACAATGATTAAAACCGTGATCGCTGTGATCAAGTAATGAAGTAGGGGAAATGTAAGATGATAGTATCTGTTTGCGTTGTTGCTTATAACGAAGAAAAAGTTTTAGGAAAACTCTTGGAAGATATCCAAGCTCAGGATTACGACCATGAGAAGATGGAAGTGGTTCTGATTGACAGTATGTCTACAGATTCCACAAAAGAGATCATGGAAAGATTTCAACAGCAGATGACTGATTTCAAGAATGTTCAGGTTTTGAAAAATCCAGGAAAAAAGCAGGCTTCTGGATGGAATGTCGCAATCAATAATTTTTCAGGGGATGTCATGATACGTGTAGATGCACATGCGTCTATTCCGCCTGAATTCGTGAGAAAAAACGTAGAAATTTTGGAATCCGGAGAAATGGTATCGGGTGGTCCAAGACCAAATATGATTGATGAGAGTACACCGTGGAAGGAAACACTTCTTCTTGCGGAACAGTCGATGTTTGGTAGTAGTATGGCTTCCTACAGAAGAAGTCAGAAGAAACAGTATGTCAAATCTCTTTTTCATGGTGCGTATCGCAGAGAAGTTTTGGAGAAAGTAGGTGGGTTTGATGAACAGTTGGGACGGACAGAAGATAATGAATTTCATTATAGAATTCGTAAAGCCGGTTATCAGATTTGCTATTCACCAGAGATTATATCTTATCAGCATGCCAGAAGTTCCCTTTCAGGAATGTTAAAACAGAAATATGGAAATGGATATTGGGTTGCACTGACATTAAAGGCGTGCCCAGAGTGTTTAGCAATTTATCATTTTGTGCCTTTTGCATTTGTAGGAGGCATTGTTGTGACATCTGCGCTTGCAGTCTGTCACCATTCTTTGTTAGCTAAACTCATGTGGGGAGCATATAGTTGTCTGGCAATCCTTATGTCATTTATGGCAGTGAAGGGGCAGAAGAAATATTGGCAGCAATTGTTGTTACCGATTCTATTTTTCTTGTTACATGTAAGTTATGGAATTGGAAGTGTTGTAGGATTTTTGAAACTTCCATTTTGGAAATATGAAAAAAGAACAGGGGTTTAAATAGGAGAGACTCTATGAAAGATATAAGGCTTAATGCGTTAGCCAATACACTTGTAAGACTTTTAAATATATTTTTTCCACTTATAACTACTGCTTATTTATCACGTATTTTAAGTAAACAGTTATATGGTGAATTTAACATAGCTAATACATACCTTAACTGGTTTATACCATTTGCAACACTTGGTGTTTATAACTATGGTATAAGGGAGATAAGTAAGGTTAAAGATAACGCAGAAAAACTTAATACAATGTTTTCTACATTGTTTTATATATCTCTTTTCTGTACAGCTGTAACAACAGTTTTTTATATTATTATAATGCCGATTTACAGCAAGAGTCCAAGTGTGCATTTACTTATGCTTATTCTTGGTGTTCAGCTTATTGCCCAGATTTTCTATATTGAATGGATAAATGAAGCTTTCGAAAATTATACGTTTTTATTCTATAAGACACTTTTTATACGTATTCTTATGTTAGTATCTATATTTGCATTCGTTAAAGAAGCAGATGATATTGTTCAGTATGCGATAATTATGTCAGCAAGCCAGTTTCTTAACTATTTTCTTAGTTATTTATGGATAAAGAAGGATGTTAAGTTTGTTAAGGTTCCTCTTGAGAACTTTAAACATCTTATTAAACCACTTATTGGCCTTTTCCTTCTTGCCAATGCTGGAATGCTCTACACTAACCTTGATCTTACTTTTGTATCTAAGATAGGTGCGCCTGAGCAGGTTTCATACTATGCCAATGGTCAGAGAATGATCATGCTTATATCGGGTGTTATTAGTGGTGCCATAAGTGTCAGTGTTCCACGTTTGAGTTACTATATAGGTCTTGAAGATGAGAAATCTTACCAGGATCTTATAAATAAGAGCAGTAGTATTTTCAGTTTCTTTATGGCTCCTATTGGTATGGGACTTGTTGCTCTTGGTGTTCACGCAACTGTTATAATGTATGGAACACGTTATATGGCTGGTGGTATCGTAACACAGGTATTTGCTTTTAGAGCTATATCATGGGCTCTTGAAATTGTCATGGGTACACAGGTAATCCTTATAAGGGGATTTGAGAATAAGTTGTCTATATTCTATATTATTGGTGGTATATGTAATCTTATATTTGATAGTATATTATTTGCATTTGGCGTATCATCACCACAGTATTACATTATGACAACTTTACTATCTGAATATATATTATTATTTATTGAATACAGCTTCATTAAAAAGAATAATCTTGTTGATTTGAAAATAGTTATACATTCATTTAGAAAATATACTTTTATAACTGTAGGATTTTTACCTTTATCATTTTTGGTAAATCATTTAATACCTACAGATATGAATATGGGTATTCCATTTATACTTAATATTGCAGTTACTATTATTGTATGCTGTGTATATTACGGTATAGCTCTTATTGTTACTAAAGATGAAGTGTTCATGGAAATGTTTAATAAAGTAAAGGGTAGATTACATGGATAAGATAAGTGTTGTTGTTCCGGTATATAACGTTAAAAAATATTTGGAAAAATCATTTGAATCTATTGCAGATCAAACATATGATAATCTTGAAATTGTCTTAGTTGATGATGGAGCCACTGATGGAAGTGGTAAGCTTTGTGATGAACTAGCTAAAAAAGATAACAGAGTGGAAGTCTGCCATAAAGTTAATGGAGGACTTTCATCAGCACGTAATCACGGCCTTTTAAATGCCACTGGTGATTATATTATATTTATAGACAGCGATGATTATATTCATCCTGACATGATAAGTTCTCTTTACAGTGAGATAAAAAGAACTGATTCTGATGTTGCAGTATGCGGAATCATGAATGTTTACAATACAAAGGAAGTTCCACAGTGCAGTGACACAGAAATTGTTTTTGAGTGTGACAGAGAGAAGTTTTTAAAGGAACTTCTTATAGGTGAAAAGATTCCGGGATCTGTTTGTAATAAGCTTATTAAAAAGGAGATTGCAGATAAATTACAGTTTCCTGTCGGCAAGATATATGAGGATGCTTTTTATCACCTTGACCTTGTTAAGGCAGCTAAATCATATGTTGTTATTACAAAGCCTTATTACTATTATTTCCACAGAGGGGATAGTATAACAACTCAGAAATACAACCCTAGAAAACTTCATATGATAGAAGCTTATACAGGATATATTGATTATATCAATAATGAATTTCCATCTCTTAAGGATGAAGCTTTCTTCAGATTAGCATATGCTCATTTTGTAGTTCTTGACAGTATGCTTCTTGTAGATGATTATAAGAAACTTCCTGACTATAAAGATGTTGTTGGATTTTTAAAGAAGAATGCTTTTAAGATCGCAGATAACCATATTTTCAGAAAAGGCAGACGTATTGCGGCTCTTGCCTTAAAAGTAAATGTTGGTATATACAGAGCTTTTATGTTACAGGATTTAAAGAAGAATAAAGGGATTAATTAAATGAAAAAACTTACTGATAAAGAAGTAAAACAGATTGAACTTGATATATTAGAGTATGTTCACAACTTTTGTGAAGAAAACGGCCTTAAATATATTATGAACTACGGCACACTTATTGGTGCTGTTCGTCATAAGGGATTTATTCCATGGGATGATGATATTGATATTTCAATGCCAAGAGCTGACTATGAAAAGCTTATTGCATCATTTCCAAAGAACGGACGTTACAAGATTCTTGATCACAGAACAAGTAAGGACTACTTTAACAACTTTGTAAAAGTTATTGATACTAATACTAAAATAGTTGATAACCGTAATGATAAGACTTACGAGTCAGGATTATTTATCGATATTTTCCCAATGGACAGGTTCGATGATATGAAGGCAGTAGATAAGACCTACAACCTTGAGAGCTTTAAGCTTTTATCTTTTAGCAAGCACTGCAATATCGTTTACGGTGACAGTGTTATTAAAGATATGATAAGAAGCGTATGCTGGTTCTTCTTAAAACCGGTATCACCTACATTCTTTGCCAAGAAGATAGATAAGGCTTCAGCTAAGTATACAAAGGACAATGGTAAATATATAGGTCTTCTTGCTTCTAAGTTTAAGGAAAAAGAAGTTCTTGATTTTGATCCTTTTAAGGAAATAATAGATATGCCGTTTGAGGGTGTTACTCTTAAAGGTCCAAAAGAGTATGACAAACTTTTAAGACAGTATTATGGTGATTATATGCAGCTTCCACCCGTTGAAAAACAGGTAAACCCTCATGAGCTTGATGCGTATATGAAGTAGTTTTAAGTAAATAATAATTATGTAAGGGAATTAGAGATGAAACAGTTAACAAAAGAAGAATTGCAGGGATCCCAGCTTGGAATCTTAAGTTATATAGATAAAATTTGTAAAGAAAATAATATTAAATATTTTATTCATTACGGAAGTATGTTAGGTGCAGTTCGTCATAAAGGATTTATTCCATGGGATGACGATATTGATATAGGAATGTACAGAGAAGACTATGAACGTTTAAAAGCGGCTGTTATAAATGACAGAAATGAACGCTACGGTATTTTTGATAAAGATACATGTGACTGGTACTTCCAGAACTTTATGGTTGTTGTTGATAAGGATACTGTTATCAAAAACCATGTTACAAGAAAACCACATGACACAAGTGTTTTCGTAGATGTTTTCCCAATTGACCGATTTAATGATACTAAGGTTATTAAGAAAGCTCATCTTATGGTTACACTTCGTCAGATCTGTTATATTCAGAAACAGTATATCCAGTATGGTGACAGCAAATTAAAAGATTTCTGCAGACTTATATTCTGGTATGCTTTAGGAGCAGTAAACCCTCGCTTCGTTACTAAGAAAATTGACAAGCTTATTAAAAAATACAGCGTTAAAGATGGTAAATACGAAGCGGCAATTGGTGTTGGTAAAGACGGAATGAAGGAAGTATTTAAAAGAGGTACATTTGAGAAACTTATTGATGTACCTTTTGAGGATATGGTTGTTCCAATTCCGGAAAACTATGATCTTTTCCTCACTCAGTTTTATGGAGACTATATGCAAAAGCCAAGCGATGAAGAGATTGCTTATAAGAGTCACCTTTTAAAAGCTTACTGGAAAAAGTAAGAGTTTTATCTCAGTGGGAGTCCAATCTCCGACTGAAATAAACGTTCCGCGAGGATGCGCAGTGATTCTGATAGGAATATGTCAGCTTCGCTGACCAGAATCACGCGCCAAGTCTCACGGATGTTCGACTTGAAATAGGAAAGGAAAATAATATGGAACAGATACAGGCAAAAAGTCTTGAGATGGCTGAATATTTTGTAGAGTTTTGTAATGAACATAATCTTTTATGTTATTTATGCGGAGGAGGAGCTATAGGTTCACTTCGTCACGGCGGATTTATTCCATGGGACGATGATCTTGATTTCTTTATGCCAAGAAAAGATTATGAGAAACTTGCTAAGTTATGGCCACAGGAAGCTAAATATCAGTATTTTATGTCAAAGAGTAATTATAAATTTGTTGACCGTAACCTTTTTATTACTATAAGAGACAGAGAGACAACATGTGTTAAACCATATCAGGTAGACTTAGATCTTCCACACGGACTTGCCCTTGATGTTATTCCTCTTGATTACTATCCAAAGAAGAAAAGCGACAGAAAGAAACAGGTTATATGGGCACTTATATACTCTTTATTCTGTGCACAGACAGTGCCTGAAAAACATGGTGGAATAATGAGTCTTGGAAGTAAAGTTCTTCTTGGTGTAATAAGAGGAAAAAAACTTCGTTATAAGATATGGAAAAAGGCAGAGAAGGAAATGACTAAGTATACTAAGGAAGACAGCGATGGTATTACAGAACTCTGCTCAGGTCCGTTCTACATGAAGAAGAAGTATCCTATAGAGGCATTTGAAAGTAATATTATGGTACCTTTTGAGGATACTAAGATGCCTATTCCAGTAGGATATGATGCGTATTTAAAAACAGCTTTTGGAGATTATATGACACCACCTCCAATAGAGAAACAGGTTGCACACCACGACGCTTTATTACTTGATCTTGATAGAAGTTATCGTGAGTATCATGGAGATTACAATGCAAAATAAGAAAAAAGTTTTATTTTATCTATGGTCATTTTCGCTTGGCGGAGGAGCAGAAAAGATCCTTGCTACTATAGTTAATAATCTTGATCCGGATAAATATGATATTGATATACTTGAGATGGAACATTTTGATAAGCCTATGCCAAAACTTAGAGAAGGCATCAATATCTTAAAGCCATACAAGAGTAAGAAACATTCATCTATAGCCGAGGCAATTATATGGAGACTTCGATTCTGGTTCCCCGGACTTGTAAGAAGACATGTAGCTAAAGATAACTATGATATTGAAATATCTTTTACGATCATGAATCCACCTTTACAGTTTTCTAAGAGAAAAGATGTAAAGAAGATTGCATGGATACATGGAAGCATAGAAAATATGCCTGAAAATGAGAAGTATTTAAGTTGCCATAGAAAACATCTTGGAACAGCTGATACTATAGTCGCTATTTCAGAAAAGACAAGGGAGTCTATAGAAAATGTTTTTCCTGAATATAAAGACAAAATTACAACTATATATAACGGATACAATTTTGATGATATAAGGATACCCGCAAAGGAAGACTGTGGTATGCATATGGAAGAAGACAGCATGTGCTGCATCGGTCGTATTGAAAAGCTTAAAGGTACAGACAGAACTTTAGAGCTTCTTAATAAGATTCATCAAATGGGATATAAATATCATTTATACTTAATAGGTACAGGTGATATGGATAATGAACTTAAGGAGCGTACTTCTAAGTACGGACTTCAAAATTATGTTCACTTTCTTGGATATCAGACGAATCCTTATAAATTTTTAAGTCGTACAAAATTACTTGTATCTATGTCTTATCAGGAAGGGTTTTCAGGAGCGTTTGTAGAGGCGATAAGTCTTGGGAAACCATTTGTTTCAACAGATGTAGGTGGAGCAAAAGAGTTATCATGCAATGGAAAATTTGGAAAGATAATCACTTCTGATGAAGAAGCTGTAGAAGCCATAATATCCTACATATCAGGCAGGGAGTATCCTGATGCAGATGAAATGGCTGAGTTTATAGAGGAATTTACAGTAGAATCCCAGATTGATAAGATCGAAAGGCAGCTGTTTAGTAATCAAAAGGGGGATTAAATGGAAAAGTATTTTGAAAATATTAATTTTAAAAGAATTTATTCTTTAATCGTCTGGATCATGTTTGGTTTATTCGGGGCATTTTTTATAATATTTAGTGTTAATGGTAAGACTAAATTTATATTCTTTGCTCTTGTAACGTTGTGGATAGCCTGTATGATGTATTTTATAACGGAATTGAAAAGTTATTTAATACAGTTATTTTTCTTTATTACCTTATGGTTGTTCCTGTTTTCAAGACCAATGATTGATTATATACAGACAAAGAGTTTTGCTACATATAATGCAAATACATATCAGTTTTCGTTTTTTGTTATTATACTAAGTATGATAGGCCTTTTAATAGGCGGGGTAATAGGAAAGAATTTTAAACTTAGAAGTAAAACACCAAGGGTGGATGTTATAAAAGAACAAAAATATGAAGTTCATATAAAGTATATAAGATTTACATCACTTTGTTTTTTTGGAGCAAGTTTCCCGTTCTATCTTGCAAGAATAGTCGAAAGATATATGTATAGAAGAACTACAACTTACTATGACTATTATGCAACATTTACAAGTAAACTTCCTTATATAGTTTATCTTATATCAGTGTTTATGTTCTTCTCAATGTGTGTATATCTAGCGACTAAACCTAAGAAAAAGCATGCGTTTATAGTACTTGCAATGTATGTTATGTCAAATGGTATATACCTTCTTATAGGAACTAGAAACCCATTTATACTAAGTCTTCTGTTTGCCTTAATATATTACTGTATGAGACAGTTTAGCGATAAGAAGGAAGTCTGGATAGGCAAAGTGGAAAAAACTCTTATTATAGCATCAGTACCCGTACTTATGCTTGGCATGGGTGCCATGAACTACCTAAGAGATGATGCGGAAGTTGCAACAAACGGAATTATGGCGCTTCTTATAGATTTTATTTACAAACAGGGAACAAGCTTTGGCGTTCTTGCAAAAGGATACTTATATGAATGCTATCTTCCGGTAAGAGCTTTTAAAAATTATACATTTGGACCAATCATTGATTATTTCTATAGAGGAAATATAGGGGGAATGTTGTTTGGAACAACTCCGCTTCCTGAAAATAACTCTATAGAACTTGCTTTTGAAAGTAATAGTTATGCCCATAACATTTCTTATATTGTAATGGGAGATGATTACCTTCAGGGTCATGGTATAGGAAGTAGTTATATTATGGAACTTTTTACTGATTACAGATATATAGGAGTATTTGTATTTAGTATAATACTTGGAATCATTCTTGTGGCTATGATGAAGTTAGCGTATGCAAAGAAGGTCCTTCCAATGGCCTTAAGTCTTGTAATGCTTCAGGACATACTGTTCACACCACGTGCCAGCTTTATGTCAAGCTTCATGCCATTATTTACAGTTCAGTTCTGGATAGTTATGTTTGTTATATTCTTCGGGGCGACCATGCTCGAGCGGTATACGAAAAGCGATTATGAGGACTTTGATTTAAAAAAGGAGAAATAAAATGTTTGAAAATTATTCATTAGCAGATTTATTAGCTAACACTTACAAAAACTTTAAGAAAAACATTATTGTTGCACTTGCGGCATTTTTAGTTGTGCTTGCTCCATTTGTTTTAAAAGCAGTTCAGCATAAGGATGCTGATACTTCACATGGAACAAACTATTCTACATATATTGTTTATAACGTAGAATCAGACAGAGTTTCTGTCGGTGAGAATGGTGAGAAATTAGAGCCATTTAGTGAATTTTTCGCTAATCTTATTTATGCAAATATGAATGGTGCATATATTTTTGAGGATGTAGACGAGAAAGTTTTAGATAAGATTTCTGATGATCTTTCAATTGATAAAGTACAGCTTAGAAATACAGACAGCAACTACTGGTCTGGTAAGATTGAAGTTAAAAGTACCGCGGAAAATGGTTCTGTAACTGTAAGACTTTTAACAGCAAGTGAAGAGTTTAATGAGCTTGTCGAGGAAAAGGTTGATGCTCTTGTAAAAGAAGCTGAAACTCATCTTGAAAATGTAACTATAAATAAAGTAAACTCATTTACAACAAGCTCACCAACAGATACTGAAAATGAAGATGAGATCGCAGTTAAAGGTGTTGCTATCAATAAGGGAACAATTATCAAAGGTGCAGTTATTGCATTTATATTTGCAGTATTCTTTGTATTATTTATGAATTTTGTTCTCTATGTATTTAACCCTTCAATGAATGGTGTTTCAGCATTTGAGAAATACGGCCTTAAATTTATTTACGAATACAGAGGAACAGCTGATCTTGCAGAAGTTCTTAAATACGTTGAAGAAAATGAAGGTAAAGTTACACTTATGACTACTTCAGATAAAGTTAAAACTTCTTTTGATAAAAAACTCGCAAAAGACGAAAGCAGCGTAAAATATGATATTGTCAATGCAAAAGATACACATGCAGTTCTTGCAGCAGATAAGATCATGTTTATTGAAGAGTGTGGTATAACACGTTACAGAGACTTTGAAAAAGCCTTAAGACAGGCTGAAAACTTTGGCAAAGAAGTTGCAGGAGTTATAAATATTCCATTATAAAGTTATTTAAGCGGGAGGAAACAAAAATGGTATTTGGTGCAATATTAGCAGGCGGAAAAGGAACAAGAATGGGAATTGACAAGCCAAAACAGTTCCTTATGTTAGGAAGCAGACCTATTATAATTCATACAATTGAAAAGTTTATTCTTTCTCCTGACATTGATGAGATTTATGTAGGCGTTCATCCAGACTGGATTGATTATACAGAAGATCTTATTAAGAAATACATTGATTCAGATAAAAATATAATCCTTGTTCCGGGAGGAACTGACAGAAACTCAACGATCTTTAATATTATTGATGAGATCGAGAAGAGAAACGGAGACGATGAGGATAATATTATCGTTACACATGATTCGGTAAGACCTTTTGTTACACTTAGAATTATAGGAGAAAATGTTGAGATGGCTAAAGAATGCGGAGCTGTTGATACAGTTATAAGCGCAGTTGATACTATTGTTGTTTCTGAAGATGGAGAAAAGATTACATCTATTCCAGACAGAAGACAGATGTTCCAGGGACAGACACCTCAGACATTTAAAATTTCAAAATTAAAAGAACTTTACAATGATCTTTCAGATGATGAAAAAGAGATCCTTACAGATGCATGCAAAATCTGTGTTGTTAGAAACGTTCCTGTAAGACTTGTTAAAGGTGAAGTTTCTAATATGAAGATCACTACAATCGATGATATGAAAGCGGCTACAGCACTTATTATGGAGGATATAAAATGTTAAACAGTGTTTATCAGTTGATCACACCTAAGACAATATCCGTAAAACATGAAGATGTTGATACTAAAGATCAGGTTATTATAAGACCTGAATATCTTGCTCTTTGTCATGCTGATCAGAGATATTATCAGGGTAAAAGAGATATAAAGATTTTAAGGAAAAAGCTTCCTATGGCTCTTATACATGAAGCATGCGGACGTGTTATCCATGATCCTACAGGAACTTTTAAAGTAGGACAGTCTGTTGTAATGATACCAAATATACCTGGAAACAGAGAAGAGAAGGTTATTTACGAGAATTATGGAAAAGGCGGTGGATTCTTAAGCAGCGGGCATGACGGATTTATGAGAGAGTTCGTAAATCTTCCTGCAGACAGAGTAGTAGCTTTTGACGATATAGATAAGAGAATTGCAGCAATTACAGAATTTATAAGTGTTGGAATGCATGCTTATTTAAGATTCAGTCTTATTTCTCATGAATATAAAAATTCAATCGGTATATGGGGAGACGGAAGTCTTGCATTTATTGTGAGCAGTATCCTTAAGAAGAAATATCCGGATACAAAGATAATCGTTATAGGTAAGAATACAAGTAAACTTTCACAGTTCTCATTTGTTGATGAGACAATACTTGCTGATGACCTTGAAGAAGGTTTTAATGTGGATCATGCTTTTGAGTGTGCAGGTGGAGAGGGAAGTTTCTACGCTATTGATAATATTATTAAATATATCAATCCACAGGGAACAGTTATGCTTATGGGTGTATCGGAAAACAAGGTACCTATAAATACAAGAGATATTCTTGAGAAAGGTCTTACATTTGTAGGAAGCAGCCGTTCAGGACGCGTTGACTTTGAAAATGCCATTAAGTTTATGGAGGATAAGAGTATCCAGAGAAGACTTAAATCAATAATCTATGAAACAGACGAAGTAAAAAACATTTCAGATATACATAAAGCATTCAGCGTTGACATAGATACAGACTTTAAGACTGTATTTAAATGGAGCGTATAATTGCATAAATGTTAACTGAATATTCTCGTGCGGCAGAGCCGCCCGTCCGGTGTGGCGTGAGCCACCTATCCAGACGGTATGAGCCACTTTAATGAGAGTGTTACTTTCGTAGTGATTTATCTAGACCATACACCTCACGCATGGACCTATCATGATCAGCATCAATAAAAGAAAAAGTAGAGGAAAGGAAATCTCATGAGAGGAAAACAGGCATTAAAAAATATGGTGGCAAGTCTGCTTTTACAGGTAATTGTTCTTTTGTCTGGATTGATATTGCCACGTTTTATTCTTGAGGCATATGGATCAAGTGTGAATGGAATGATCACTTCAGTAAATCAGTTTTTAACATATCTGGGTCTGGCAGAAGCAGGAGTAGGAACAGCAACAGTTGTTGCTCTCTATACACCTCTTGCGTTGAAACAGACGGAAGAAGTGAATTCAATTCTTTCGGCGACAAGAAAATTTTATAATAAATCCGGAATGCTATTTCTGGCATTAACACTGGTACTTATAGGGGTCTATCCGTTTTTTATTTCAGGACAGCTTGAGAATAGTCTTGTGCGCTGGATGATACTTGTCTTGGCAGGAAGTACTTTAGTGGATTACTTTTTTCTAGGTAAATACAGAGTTTTGTTGACTGCAAATCAGGAAGGGTATGTGGTTGCACTGATTCAGGCAGCAGGAACGATCGTTAATATGGTTGTTTCTATTTTTCTGATTTATATTGGAGCAGGTGTTCTTTTTGTAAAGGCAGTTGCAACCGGTGTATACATGCTTCGTCTTGTATTGGTTAAAATCTATGCAAAACGAAAATATCCTGCATTAGATTTTTATGCAGAACCGAATGAAGGTGCTTTGAAACAAAAAAATGCGGCATTGCTTCATCAGGTTGTTGGTATTATTGTAAATAATACTGATACGACAGTGCTGACAATCTGTCTGGGAGCAAAGTCTCTTCTTGAAGTCAGTGTATATGGAATCTATATGATGGTGGTTAATGCCGTGAATCAGCTGATGACATCTTTTTCGAATGGTCTGACTGCAGGATTTGGAGAAGTGATCGCCAAGAATGAGGAAGAGACACTAAAAAAGAGCTATTCAAGTTATGAGTATATGTATTTTGTAATCATGTTTATTGTGATTGCCTGTATGGGAGTCTTGATCCTGCCTTTTGTCGGGGTATATACCATTAACCTGACAGATGTACAGTATGTACGTCCGGTTCTTGGAATTTTGTTTACATTAATTGTTTTTATGCAAAATGTAAGGATTCCGGGATTGACGATTATTTGCGCAGCAGGGCATTATAAGGAAACGAGATATCAGGCGATTTTGGAAGCTGTGATAAATATTACGGTTTCTCTTGGGCTGGTATGGAAGTTCGGCATGGCAGGAGTTCTTCTTGGTACAGTATGTTCTTATGGATATCGTTCTTTTGAAATTGTGTTCTATACAAGTCGACATCTGGTAAAAGGATGTGCAAAAAAATCCATGTTTCGAATTTTGAGAAATGTATTTACAGTGGCAATTCTTTGTACGGTTGGAACATATGTTATTCCGCAGGAAATAACATCTTTTACTACATGGTTTCTCTATGCAATAGGAATGGGGCTGACAAGTGTTTTTTTGGTTGTGGTGATAAATTATGTGGTTGAACCAGATGAATTTATGCAACTTAGACATCGGGTGAATGATATAATTAAAAAGGAATAGAAGGAAAATAGGGGAAGCTTTGAAATGATTCCAGTCTTTGTTGTACTCAATCGGAGTTCTTATATTACCAAGTGAGGAGTTCTCTTATAAAATCAACGTTTTCCGCACATTTTTCGGATAAAAAAGGGTCAGTCGTGAAAAACTGCCCCTTTTTATTTTTAGTTGGATTAATTTCGATTACAACATTATGGTATCCAAACCCCATCAGCACCGACATAATAACGAGAATTATCCACCCATTGAGAAACTGCCATGCGTCCATCGGATTTTACATAGTAGACTCCGGAGATCCATTGGTTTGTCAGCATTTGACCAGAAGAGTTCATGAAATACCAGTATCCATTATAATAAATCCAACCGGTTACCATAGCACCACTGGAGTTCAAATAGTACCAACAATCATTGATGTATGTCCAGCCGGTTACCATAGCACCACTGGAGTTCATATAGTACCAGCAACCATTGATGTATGTCCAGCCGGTTACCATATAGCCATTGGAGTTAAACCAGTACCAGTTTCCTTTGATGTATTCCCATGAATTTGCAGGGTAAGTTCCATCAAAATGGCAGTACCACCAACCAGTATTATTTTTAACCCAGTATCCGTTATCCTTTGTATATCCTTCAGCAGAGTAAGTTCGCGGAGTGATATATTGAGTATAATCCTTGAAACCAAAATCAAGATCTACATTTTCTGAAATTCCATCTACTATTCCTTTGCAGCTGCTCTGCCATATGTTCCTTTGAATGGATAAATCATATTTATAGTTATAACGTGCAATCCAAAGATCAATTCCGGACAGATAAGAAGTATCGATATGATTTTTATACCAGTCTTCATTACAATACAGCATTGGTTCATATCCAGCTCGACGAATTTCATCAAAGAATGTTTTCGCTATTCGCCCAAGCTGTGCCTTACTTAGATTTTTTTGTGAGGAATCTTCTAAGTCGAGAACAATTGGATATGAAATCTTATATCCCTGTAGTTGATCAATTACAAACTGTGCATCATTTAATGATTGATTTTCAGTTGTGGCCGTGCTGTAATAGTAAACACCTACGGGGATTCCGGCTGCAATTGCATTTGTCATATTTTGATTATAATAGGTATCTAGTTTATGCTCTGAACCATGAGCAACTCGTATGAATGCAAATTGAATACCATCCTTTTTAACAGCAGTCCAGTCGATACTTTCTTGCCACTGAGAGACATCAATCCCTTTTAAAGACCCGCTTTCATAGCTATTATTGTCAATCCAATAACCATTACTATTGAAATAATACCATTGCCCATTAATCTTAGTCCAGTCAGTTTGCATCACTCCGCTGGAATTAAAATAGTACCATTGTCCGTCGATTAGCTTCCAACCAGTTGTTCTAACACCATTCTCATCCATATAATACCATTTTTTATAGACCATCGTCCATCCGGTGACCATATAGCCATTGGAATCAAAACGATACCATTCACCATTAATGCATTCCCAGGCGTTTGTGGAATAACTACCATCGTAATGGGCATACCACCATCCTTTACTGTCTTGAATCCATTGACCAGAAGAAGAATCACAGGTAGCAAGCTCATAGAAATTAAAAGAATCTATGACTTCTTTTCCAAGAGAAGAGCCAGCTGTATCTGTTTCTTCTTCGGCATGTGCTGTTAATGAGAAAGAACCAGTTAAAAATATCAAGGTGAATAATGCGAATCCTTTTTTAAATAAATATTTTTTGTGCAAATATGTTCTCCTTTCCATAGGGGTAGCATACAGTTTCCCCGTTATTAACGTAAAATCAATCAGTTATTCAAAATGATTATATCATTAAGTAAAATGAGAATCTAGTTAAGTAAGAAAAATTTAAAATATTTAAAATATTGTCTTGCATTATAAAAATAAAGGTGCTATACTACCTGTAGTTCACGAAAAAGGAGAAATATAAGTACATGAACAAACAAGAGCTTGATTTACTGAACATCATAAAAAAAGAAGCATATGTAAATCAGAGACAGTTATCAGAAGCTTCTGGTTATTCACTTGGTAAAGTGAATACTTCATTAGCAGAACTTGTGAAAGCCGGTTATCTGAATGCAGATTATAGATTGACCGAACAGGCAAAAGAGTTATTTACAGAGAATAGACCAAATCAGGCAGTGATTCTTGCAGCTGGAGCGGGAATGCGAATGATACCGATTAATACAGAAGTGTCCAAGGGAATGCTTGAAGTAAGAGGTGAAACCTTAGTAGAACGACTGATTAAACAGTTGAAAGAAAAAGGAATCCATAAGATCACTATCGTTGTTGGATTTATGAAAGAACAGTATGAATACCTGATCGATGAGTATGGAGTAGAGCTGGTTTATAATAAGGAATATGCAGTAAAGAACAATCTGTTTTCGTTGGCAAAGGTAAAAGATAGATTGGAAAATGCGTATATTGTACCGTGTGATCTTTGGTGCAGAACAAATCCTTTCTCAGAGACTGAACTGTATTCCTGGTACATGATTGATGAGATGCCGGATGAGGATAGTACGATTCGTATGAATCGAAAGATGGAATTAAAAGCAGTTGGTGATTCGGAAGCTGGTAATCATATGGTAGGAATTGCTTACATCAATAAAGAAAGTGCAAGAACTTTAGAACAGAAAATCAGTGAAATGAAAGAACATCGCAGATATTACAATTCATTTTGGGAAGATGCAGCAATGGAGAAAGGGAAAATGATTCTTTTCCCGAAAGAAGTAAAAAAAGGAGATGTTCTGGAGATTAATACATTGGAGCAGTTGAGAGATCTTGATGAGAATTCAGATCAGCTGAATTCAGAACTTCTTGATATTATTGCAGAGACGCTTTCTTGTGAACAGAAAGAAATCACAGAGATTGAACCCCTGAAAAAAGGAATGACTAACCGTTCGTTCCGCTTCCGTTGTGGTGAAAAGCGTTATATCATGCGAGTTCCGGGAGAAGGAACGGATAAGATGATTAATAGAAGCCAGGAGTATGATGTTTATCAGGTGATTGGTCCGAAAGGAATCTGTGATCCAGTTCGATATATGTCGAAAGAAAAAGGGTATAAGATTACAGAATTTTTAGAGGGTGCAAGGAATTGTGATGCAGAAAATGAAAATGATGTGAAAGCATGCATGAAGTATCTGAGAAATGTACATGAGCAGAATCTGAAAGTAGATCATTCTTTTGACTTGTTTGAGCAGATTGAAAAATATGAACAGTACAGAAATGGAGAGAAATCCATTTATCGCGATTATGAGAAGACAAAGGAAAAAATGTATGAACTGAAATTCTTTGTTGATCAGCAGGAAAAAGAGTATACATTAACTCATATTGATGCAGTTCCGGATAACTTTCTCTTTGTGGATGACAGGATATATCTTATTGATTGGGAGTATTCAGGAATGCAGGATCCACATGTAGATATTGCGATGTTTGCAATTTATGCATTGTATGAGAAAGAACAGATTGATCGTTTGATTGATGCTTATTTTACAGAAGGGTGTCTGGAAGAAGTCAGAACAAAGATATATTGCTATATAGCAATCTGTGGTTTCTTATGGAGTAACTGGTGCGAATATAAGAGAATCCTCGGAGTGGAGTTTGGTGAGTATTCTCTGAAACAGTATCGTTATGCAAAAGAATTTTACAGGCTTGCAAAGGAGAGAATGGAAAATGACTAGAAATGCTATTATCATGGCTGCCGGAATGTCCTCAAGATTTGCACCATTGTCACTGGAGACGCCGAAGGCGCTTTTGAATGTGAAAGACGAAATTATGATTGAACGTCAGATCGGACAGCTGAGAGAAGCAGGAATTGATGAAATTGTTATCGTAGTCGGATATTTGAAAGAAAAGTTTGAATATCTGAAAGAAAAATATCATGTGATTCTTGTTGAAAATCCATATTACAAACAAATGAATAATTTTTCTACTTTGTATGTTGCGAGAGAATATCTGAAAAATACCTGGATCTGTTCGGCAGACAATTATTTCACAGAAAATGTATTTATGGAAGAAAGTGAAAATGCATTTTATGCTTCTGAATATGCAGATGGTGCTACAGAAGAGTGGTGTATCAAGACTGATAATACAGGGAAAATCATAGGGGTTCAGATTGGTGGCGAGAATGCATGGGTGATGAAAGGTCATGTATTCTTTAATGAAAAATTCAGTACACAGTTGCTGCCGTATCTTGAAGAAGCTTTTCAGAAAAAGGAACTGTGGGATGAATACTGGGAAAATCTTTATATGGCGCATATGGATGAAATGGAAATGTATATCAGAAAGTATGATGCCGGTATTATTGAAGAGTTTGACAGTATTGATGAATTAAGGGAATTTGATGTAAAGTACAAAGAATGTACGGGCAGCAAAGTACTTCGGGAAATTTCAGAGAAACTGAACTGTCCGGAAGGAAAAATGACGCAGATGAAACCAGTAAAATCCAATGGAGAAGTGATAGGATTTGAGTTTTTTTGTGATGGTAAGAAGTATGAGTATTCTTATACATCAGGATTAAAGACAAGGTAAGTCGGAAAGGAAAGCAAATGGAAACGAAACAGACAAAACAGACAGAGAAAAAGAAGGTTGACTGGCTTATTACATTATTGCCATTAGGGCTTATTGTGGTTTTATGTATTTTATTCTTCTTTAAGCCAGAACAATCCAATCAGGTGCTTAGTCAGATTAGATATGTATTTGGTGATACATTTGGAACTTATTATCTTGTGATTGGATTAGGTGTATTCCTGTTATCTATTTATGTAGCAACATCAAAGTATGGAAATATTGTTTTAGGAGCTCAGACTGAAAAACCAAAATATTCTTTCTTTGCATGGGGCTCCATGATGTTTACAGCAGGACTTGCTGCAGATATCTTGTTTTATTCTTTCTCAGAGTGGGTCATGTATGCGACAGACCCACACATTGCAGAACTTGGAAGTATTCGTGAATGGGCAGGCGTTTTCCCGATTTTCCACTGGAGTTTGATTCCGTGGGGATTCTATCTTGTGCTTGCAGTTGCTTTTGGATTTATGCTTCATGTACGTAATCGTGAAAGACAGAAATATTCTGAAGCCTGCAGACCGATTCTTGGAAAACATACAGATGGAATGCTGGGAAGAATCATTGACCTGCTTGCAGTATTTGCTCTGATTGCGGGAACAGCAACAACATTTAGTATTGCGACACCTTTGATGGCAAGTATTATTAATGAACTGTTTCATATCGAACTGAGCCGTACAGTTGTAACAATTATAATTATTTTAATCACATGTGTTATTTATACTTATTCTTTGTTACATGGATTCAAAGGAATTAGTTTTCTTGCGAAAGCCTGCGTATACCTGTTCTTCGGATTGCTTTTGTTTGTATTACTTTTTGGAGGAGAAACAAAATTCATTATTGAAAATGGTTTTGCATCTCTTGGAAAAGTGGTTCAAAATTTCTTTGAGCTTTCAACATTTACAGACCCGGAAAGAACAACATCATTCCCACAGAACTATACAATCTACTATTGGGCATACTGGATGGTATGGTGTGTGGCAGCTCCGTTCTTTATCGGAAACATTTCCAGAGGAAGAACAGTTCGTCAGACAATCCTTGGAGGATATGTATTTGGTGTTGGATCAACAATTGTAAGCTTCATTGTTCTTGGAAATTATTCTCTTGGAAAACAGATCAGTGGACAGATGGATTTTATTGCTGCTTATGAGAAGACGGGGGATCTGTATACAATGATCATTGGAGTAATACGTTCTCTGCCTTGTGCACCGTTTGTACTTGCTCTTGTGTTGATTACGATGATTGCATTTTATGCAACTTCATTTGATTCAATTGCATTGACAGCATCATGCTATAGTTATCACAGACTGGGAGAAGATGAGAATCCAAACAGACTGATTCAGTTGATGTGGTGTATCCTGCTGATTCTCCTTCCAATTGCACTTGTGTTTTCGGAAAGTTCAATGAGTAATCTGCAGTCGGTTAGTATTATTGCAGCATTCCCAATTGGCGCAGTTATTGTGTTGATTGTGCTGAGTTTTATGAAGGATGCAAAGAAATTTATGGAAGAAAATGAAAAACAGAGGAAAAAGTAAGAGGATAAAAAGAGAGATATCAGTGCTTAATGCATTGTTATCTTTCTTTTTATAGTTTTGAAAGTTTTTAAAATGTATTCTTCCATGTAGACAACTTCACTCAAACAGTGTACAATAGGATAGTATATAAGTTTAAGACAACAAAAGAAGGGGTAATTATATGAAAGCAAAGAAATTAGCGGCAGTAGCATTATCACTGTGTCTTACAGTGCCAATGTTCAGCACAATTGTAAGTGCAGCTGATGGTTCTCTGATGTTCTCTGATCCACAGACAAAGGTTGGAGAGGAAGTAAGTGTAGATCTTGTTGTGAGATCTGGAAATTCAGCTGTTGGAGATGCAGATATTACAATGAGTTATGATACTTCTGCACTTCAGTTTGAAAGCGGAGAGGGTGTAACAGCAGACAGTGATGGCAAGCTTACATACTCAGGAAGCGGAGACGGAACGGCGAAAGAACTTCGTACTACAATGACGTTTAAAGCATTGAAGATGGGAGATACAACGATCACAGTTGACAGCTCAAAGGCTTATCTGTATTCAGATGAGACACTGACATTAGACCAGGGATCTTCCGCAATTAAGATTGGACAGGCAGATGATGGTTCAACAGAGATTGAGGCAAATGGAAGTGAATCAACTGGCGCAGCTACTGATATTACGGTAAATGTGAATGGAACAGATTATAACTTCTCAGAAGAATTTGCAACATCTGCGATTCCGGTAGGATATAGTGAGACTACAAAGACATTCAATGGAGAAGAGCACAAGTTTGTTGCTAATGAGGCTGGTGTTACACTTGGATATTTGGTAGATGCTTCCGGAGAAGGAAAGTTTTTCCTCTACAATGAGGACGATTCTACATTTGTTCCATATACAGAATTGAAGATTTCTGATACAACATCTATTATTCTTTTAGCAGATAATGGAGGAGCAAAACTTCCGGATTCATACCAGGAAGGGGAACTTACAGTAGCAGATCAGACATATCCATATTGGGCAAATCCAGAGAATGATCGTTATGATCTTCTGTATGCAGTGAATACAAGAACAGGTGAAAAAGGGTTCTATCAGTATGATTCACAGGATGGAACTTATCAGAGTGTAGATGTTCAGACAACAGACAGTACAAAGAAGGAAGCAAAAGGGATTGTTGGAAAACTGGAGTCGCTTGTAAAAGAGCATCCAATTGTTCTTCTGGCTGGAGGAGCACTCATCGTAGTTGTATTACTTGTTCTTATGATTATGTTTGCAGTAAAACTTGTGCATAGAAATCAGGAACTTGATGATCTGTATGATGAGTATGATATTCCTTTTGAAGATGAAGAAGATGAAGAAGATGACGAGCCGGTTACTGCTAAGAAGTCAGACAGAAAGGCGTTTGGACGTAAAAAAGTAAAAGATGATGATTATGACGATGGTTATGATGATGATTTTAATGATGATTACGATGCCTTTGATGAAGAGTATGCTGATTATGATTTTGATGATGATTACGATGATGATTATGATGATGAATATGATGCACCGACAGGAAATACAAGAAATTTAGGAAGATCAGCTAAAAAATCAAAAAAAGGAAGAAAATCAGATGATTATGATGTAGATTTCATTGATCTGTAAGTTTGAGAGACAGATGAAAGATACTGATTAGGTAGTTGAAAAATATAGACAGGATTAGAACGGATTAAGAAGGAAGTTCTGATCCTGTTTTTCTATTGTTCTTTTCAATCTTTATTAATTGATTATACACAGATTTATCACAATGCGGAGTTACTATGTAAACATCAAAGAAAAAGAATAAACAAGAGAAGAGGTAATCTTTATGGAGAATCAATATAATTATTATAATTCAGATGGAATGAATGGAAACGGACAGAGCGAAACACCATTTCATGATGACAATGGTGGTCAGAAGCATCAAGCACCGCATGGTAAGAAGCCGCAAAAGAAAATTCCCAAAGCAGTGGCAGTGACAGGATTTGCACTATTGTTTGGAGTTGTTTCCAGTGGTACATTTCTGGCATCAAATGTTGTTGGAAGTAAAGTGCTTGGATTGACCGGTGTGACGAAGACCAATACTACGGCAACCAAAGCTGTGAGCAGCAATGCTTCATTATCCAAATCTTCCAGTGTTGTAACTTCAGATGTTTCAAGTATTGTGGAAAATGTAATGCCATCAATCGTATCAATTACAAATATGAGTGTGCAGCAGGTTCAGGATTTCTTTGGTGGTGTGTCACAGCAACAGAGCGAAAGTGCTGGAACAGGAATCATTATTTCCCAGAATGATTCAGAACTTCTGGTTGTTACAAATAATCATGTAGTAGCAGGAAGCGATACATTAACAGTTACTTTTGCTGATGGAACAAGTGTTGAGGCGAATATCAAAGGAACAAACTCAGAGTATGATATTGCTGTTGTGGCTGTTCCGCTTGACTCTATTTCAGATGATACAATGAAAGCAATTTCAGTAGCAACACTCGGAGATTCTACACAGCTAAAGGTTGGAGAGCCTGCGATTGCAATCGGTAATGCACTTGGCTATGGACAGTCAGTAACAACGGGTGTAATCAGTGCTTTGAATCGTTCTGTTTCTGAAACAAACGAGCAGACTGGTGAGACAACAGAGAGTGATGCCAAACTGATTCAGACAGATGCAGCCATTAATCCTGGAAACAGTGGTGGAGCACTTGTAAATGCAAGTGGCGAAGTGATTGGAATCAACTCATCCAAGCTGGTTGGTGATTCTGTAGAAGGTGTCGGATATGCAATTCCAATCAGTGATGTATCCGATCTGATCCAGAATCTGATGAATCAGGCAACAAAGACAAAGGTTGCAGAAAAAGATCAGGGCGCAATTGGCATCAAAGGAATGAGCGTGCCGGCTGAATATTCCAAACAGCTGAATATGCCGGAAGGTGTTTATGTATCAGAAATCACAAAAGGCGGTGGAGCAGAGGCAGCCGGAATGACAAAAGGAAGTGTTATCACAGCAATTGACGGAACAACCGTATCAAGCAAGGATGATCTTCAGGAACAGCTTCAATATTATGCCAAAGGAGATAAGGTGTCACTGACAATTCAGATTCCACAGAGTAATGGAGAATATGAAGAGAAGACAGTGGAAGTAACATTAGGTGCGAAATAAAACTACTTTTAAGTGAATGTATTATGTTTAGGGATTGTCACGTGGCAATCCCTTTTGCTGTTGTTCACAATTTTTCTTATCTTCCATACAATAACAAAAAAGATATAAGGATTTATTTTATGGCACCATATTGTTCTAATAGGAATACGAACTGTTATTGTCAGAATGGAAATTACAGACCACAAACAAGGCAAGAAAATGAAAGACAGCTTCATTGCAATATTCCTGTTCCTCCACTTCCGGAGCAAAAGGCGAAAAATTACTGTTGCGATGAGTGTGTTGGTGATTACAGCAAAACGGATGTTTTGCAAGAGTTTCCGGTTGCGATGGCTTATGTCCCATGGCAGCAGTGGAGAAAACTTCACGATCTCGGTTATGGATTTCAGTGTGGAACTATTTTTCAAGAGCTTGAAAAACCATTTCGTGGAAAAGGAGGATGCTGTAAATGAGTTGCAATTGTCATGAAATGAATCGAAGAGAACTTTTTGAATATATAAATCAGATAAGTTTTGCAGTAGATGATGTTAAATTATTTTTAGATACACATCCTGAAAATCAGAAAGCACTTGACTATTTTCAAAAATATAAAGAGAAACGTATGGAAGCACTCAAAGAATATGCAGAGGTATATGGACCTTTAACTGTAGATACAGTCAGCGAAAACAGTGACTGCTGGAATTGGATCAATGAACCATGGCCGTGGCAGGAAGGGGGATGCTGATTTATGTGGAATTATGAAAAAAGACTTCAATATCCTGTGAAGATAACCCAGACGAATCCGAAACTGGCGAAGATCATTATAAGTCAGTTCGGTGGACCGGATGGCGAATTGGCTGCATCTATGCGTTATCTTTCACAGCGATATACGATGCCATATAAAGAGGTAACAGGAATACTGACTGATATTGGTACAGAAGAACTTGCCCATATGGAGATGATCTGTGCAATTATCTATCAGCTGACAAAGAATTTGTCACCGGAAGAAATTGAACGTTCCGGTTTTGCACCGTATTATGTTGATCATACACTGGCATTATGGCCACAGGCAGCCAGCGGAGCTCCGTGGACTGCAACGTATTTCCAATCGAAGGGAGATCCGATTACAGATCTTCATGAAGATCTTGCAGCAGAGCAAAAAGCGCGGACTACGTATGATAATATCCTGCGGCTGATTAAAGATCCTGAAATCTGTGATCCGATCCGTTTTCTGAGAGAAAGAGAGATTGTGCATTATCAGAGATTTGGTGAAAGTTTAAGAATTGTCCAGGAACATCTTGACAGTAAGAATTTCTATGCGATCAACCCAGAATTTGAATGAAGATGCAGTGTTTATTTTTTGGAAGGGATTGTCAGACGGCAATCCCTGATTTGCGTTTTATGTATACACTGCTCAAAAATCCCCCTTTACTTTTTCCTATAAATCAGATATAATATACGAGTTGATGGGACACCATAACAATTAAATATACGATCAATGGGGATACTGTGATGTTATACTCACAGTATTTTTCTGTTTTTTGATGAAAGGGACTTTTTTCCCTAAGTAAAAGAGGCTATAATAAAAGAAATTTATTGTCGGGTGTAAATATACGTTACAGTTCACTCCCGTGTCAATCACTCTGCTGATTGACACGGAGGATGCATGTTTTGGCTTGAATGCATCTCGC
>OHPV01000074.1_pt1 | contig 80540 bp, 75 predicted proteins | sample 1577781 | NCBI WGS metagenome assembly OHPV01 (sample SAMEA3879518, study PRJEB24766) | human gut metagenome | biome: human-associated habitat; feature: feces | place: USA | collected 1985/1987 | reverse complement strand
AAAAGAGCGCGCGGAGCGTGTCATACGCCGCGGGCGCCATCGCTGCGCCCATGTTGTTCGCATCGGTGATGCCCTTGTCGATGATCCTGCCGGTCGTGACATGGGTGATAAAGGGACCTTCGGCACTTTCTGCAACGATACAGCAGCCGCTGCCTGTGGCTGTCCACTGCGCTGTAGGCGTGCGCTGCGAGCCGTAGGGCACCGGCATGCGGTATTGCCGCTCGGCGGTGCAGAAGTGTGAGGACGTAAGCGCAGCCGCGCGCAAGGCATAGCCGCCGTCAATCATCAGCGCGGCAAGGGAGAGGCTCTCACCCATTGTGGAGCACGCGCCGTAAAGCCCGTAAAAGGGAATACGGCTCTCGCGCAGGGCGAACGATGAGCCGACGCACTGGTTCAAAAGGTCACCGGCGAAAATGAGATCAAGCTCACTTTCCCGCAGCCCCGCTTTTTCCAGCGCGCGGGAGAGTGCATGACGCTGCATGGTGCTCTCGCCCTTTTCCCAGGTGGTTTCACCGAAGAAATGATCCTCGCTCAATTCATCAAAATAGTCGCGCAGCGGTCCCGCGCCCTCAAGCCGTCCGCCGACGGCGGCGAATGAGAGAATAGCGGGGCAGGTGTCAAGACGGCGCGTCTGCGCGCCAACGGTTTTTCGGCTCATGGCATTTTTCCTTTCAAAAGGATTTAGGGGAATCGCTCAAAAGTATGTATAGTCTCTGCCGCTTTTCCAAGAATATGAGCACTTGACGCACTTTGACAGAAATGCTATGATAAATATACAACAAACAAGGAGGATTTTTCCTGTGAAACGAGTGATCTCTACGACCGCTGCTCCCGGCGCTGTCGGCCCTTATTCTCAGGCTGTCGAGGCAAACGGCTTTGTGTTCGTTTCCGGTCAGCTCCCGCTGGATCCGGCGACCGGCGCCTTTGTTTCCGACAATACCGACGAGCAGGCAGAGCAGTGCATCAAGAATCTGCTGGCCGTACTCGCGGCAGCAGGCTGCAAGGCGGAGGACGTTGTCAAGGCGACCGTCTTTATGATCGACATCGGCGAGTTTTCCGTTGTCAACGAAGTCTACGCCAAGTATTTTAACGGCGAGTGCCCCGCGCGCTGCGCGATGCAGGTCGGCGCGCTGCCCAAGGGTGCGCTGGTCGAGATCGAGGCCATCGCGGTCAAGCCGTAAGCAGACCGAAACGAAAAGAAAGGGAGAAACACAGTTTCTCCCTTCCTTTTTTGATGCGAATGCAGTATAATATTTTGATTATCTATCATAAATTTGCTTTCCGGGAGGAAATGAGATGAAAGAAGCGATGCGTACCATCGGTTATCTCTGTCCTGCGTGCCGCAAGCGCGTCATTCAGAGCAGAAGCGTTTTTGCCCTGTCCGCTTCGGGCGCGGTCGTGAGCTGCGAGTGCGGCGAGTCGAGCCTGACCATCGACGCGGAGGAGAATAAGTTCCGCCTGTGTGTGCCGTGCGGCGTGTGCGGCGGCGAGCACACTGCGGAGTGCAGCGCGGAGAAGCTGCTGCACGGGCGCGGCATCGGCCTTGCCTGCCCGGAGACAAAGATGCTCTGCTGCTTCATCGGCGAGGAGTACGCCGTGGAGCATGAGATGGAGCAGCTTTCCCTCGCGGCGGCTAAGGAGCGCGAGCAGGGCAGCGATCCCACCGCCTTTGCCGACAGTGTTATCATGTATGAGATCTTATCCGAGCTCAAGGAGATCGCCGCGCGCGAAAACGGCATTACCTGCTCCTGTGGCAGCAAGAATTATGGCATGGAGATCCACAGCACCTATGTGGATCTTGTGTGCAGGAGCTGCGGGGCAAGGCTGCGGATCCCGGCAGCGACAGACGAGGATCTCGACCGTCTCTGCTGCCGCATGAAGCTGCAGATCAAGAGTGAGTGAGGGGAGTATATGATCGGTTTTCTTGCACGCCGGTTCATTCAGAACTACCAGAATACCGCCGACGCTGCGGTGCGCCGCGCTTACGGCGTGCTTTGCGGCGCGGTGGGCATTGCCATCAACCTGCTGCTCTTTGCGCTCAAGCTGCTGGCAGGAACGCTTGCAGGCTCGGTCGCTATTACGGCGGATGCGTTCAACAACCTCTCCGATGCGGGCGCGTCCATCGTGACGCTGCTGGGCTTTCGCCTTGCCGGGCAGAAGCCGGATACCGAGCATCCCTTCGGACATGGCCGCATCGAGTATATTTCGGGACTGATCGTTTCGCTCGTCATTCTTCTGATGGGCTTTGAGCTGCTGCGCGACGCGGTGGGCGCGATCCTCCAACCCGAGGCGGTGGAGTGCAGCGCGCTGACGGTCACGATCCTGCTCGTTTCCATCTGCGCCAAGTTTTATATGTACTGTTACAACCGCGGCGTGGGGAAGAAGCTCAACGCCGCCGCCATGCAGGCGACCGCGGCGGACAGCCTGTCCGACTGCGCAGCCACCGCGGCGGTGCTGCTCTCGACGCTTGCGGGGCATTTCCTGCACTGGCAGATCGACGGCTGGTGCGGCCTTGTTGTGTCGCTGCTCATTCTGTGGGCGGGCTTCCAGGCGGCAAAGGACACGCTCTCTCCGTTGCTTGGCCAGCCGCCGACAGAGGAATTCGTGCAGGAGATCCGCGATATTGTGATGGCGAATAAGGCCGTGTGCGGCATCCACGACCTTGTGGTGCACGATTACGGCCCCGGCCGCGTGATGATCTCGCTGCATGCTGAGGTCCCCGCACACGGCGATATTCTCACTCTGCACGACGAGATCGACAATGTGGAAAAGCAGCTGCACGATAAGCTTGGCTGCGAGGCGGTCATTCACATGGATCCCGTTGTGACGAACGATGAAGCGGTAAATGCCGCGCACCAGAGGATCGCAGCACTGGTACGGGGCATCGACGCGAACATCTCGATCCACGATTTCCGCATGGTCACGGGGCCGACGCACACGAATGTGATCTTCGACGCCGTTGTTCCCTACGGCTGCAAAATGAGCGACAGGGAAGCGGAGGAGAAGATCAAAAAGGCGGTACACGAGCTGGATCCGAGCTATTTCGCTGTGGTGCAGATTGACAAGAGCTATGTGAGATAAGCGCACGCGCGCAAAAGGAGAACCGATGACGGAAGAAATCAAAAAGCTGAAGGAACTCATTGACGGAACGGACAATATCGTCTTTTTCGGCGGGGCGGGGGTGTCGACTGAGAGCGGTATCCCGGATTTTCGCAGCGTGGACGGGCTGTACCACCAGCAGTGGGACGATCCGCCTGAAACGATTTTAAGCCACACGTATTACGAGCGCTATCCCGAGAAGTTCTTCGCCTTCTACCGCGCAAAACTCCTCTGCGAGGGCGCAAAGCCGAACGCTGCGCACTTGAAGCTTGCCGAGTGGGAGCGCGAGGGTAAGTTAAAGGCTATTATCACGCAGAACATCGACGGGCTGCATCAGGCGGCGGGCAGCAAAAATGTCCTCGAGCTGCACGGCAGCACGCTTCGCAACTACTGCGAGAAATGCGGGAAGTTTTACGCCGCGAGTGATATCAAGAACTCGACCGGCGTGCCGTGCTGCACCTGCGGCGGGCGCATCAAGCCCGACGTGGTGCTCTACGAAGAGGGCCTGGACGAAAAGACACTCTATCGCGCGGTGGAGTATATTCAGGAGGCCGACGTGCTCATCATCGCGGGCACATCGCTCGCGGTCTATCCCGCGGCGGGGCTTGTGCGCTATTATCGCGGACACAAGCTTATCGTCATCAACAAGACGCCGCTCGACCGCGGACTTGGTGCAGACCTTGTCATCACGGGCGCGGTGGGGGAGACGCTCGCGCAGCTTTAACACGAAAAAGATGCCGGAAAAGTTTGGAAAATCTGAGCTTTTCCGACATTTCTCTTACAGCAAATTTTTTTATTATTTCTCTCAAAAAAAGGTTGACATTTTGCCTATTTTGGGCTTATAATAGCCAAGCGGTCGTTGAGAAACAGCCGCTTGAAAAGATGAATATGCGGGTGTGCTGGAATTGGCAGACAGGCTAGCTTGAGGTGCTAGTGTTCGTATGGACGTGCGGGTTCAAGTCCCGCCATCCGCACCATCTTTTTTAAAAATAGAATACGCGCGAGTGGTGGAATTGGCAGACTCGCTAGATTCAGGTTCTAGTGCTCATTACGGGCGTGCGGGTTCAAGTCCCGCCTCGCGCACCATCGTTTATCCTTGAAAACCTTGTGTTTTCAAGGATTTTTTCTTTTCTCTGCGACTGGCTACCCTTATTTTTACCCTTTACGCTTTTGTCACACGTTGGATCTGAGAGACAACAGAAATATAAAGATCTACTGGATTTGTAAATAACAAATCGACTCCTTTTTAGCCTGCAGGAAAAGCGCCGCACCGTTTGAAAAAAGTTTTTCAAAAATGAAACATTCCCTCTTTTCAAATGATATAGTAAGTGAAAGGCCTTTCAAGGAGAATCCTATGTTGACAGAAGAACAGTTTTCGTATCTTGCAAAAAAGTATATGGACACGGTGTTCCGGCTGGCGTTCCACTACACCAAAAGCCGCTCGGAGTCGGACGACATCACGCAGGAGGTGCTGCTCAAGCTCTACCGCGCGGACAAGGCGTTTGAGAGCGAAGACCACGTTAGGCACTGGCTTATCCGCGTCATGGTCAACGAGTGCAAGCGGACGTTCCTCTCTCCATGGAAGAGAACAGAGCCGATCGAGGACTACGCCGAGCAGCTTGCGCACGGCAGCGGTGCTTGCGGCGGTCCTCATCGACTTTACCGCGCCGGAGGGGACAATACTGGATCAGGACTACTACGCATTCGATCGGAGCGTGTCCGCAACGTCCAGGGACGGAGTGAAAATGGATACCTACGGCATTGGCTGGGAGGTATTGCCGAGCAACACGGAAAATGAGACGGGCCGCCATGCCGCGATCCTGATGACGATCCATTCTATGGACGGAGAATTCAACTTCCTCGGCGCGAAGGTGGAGTTGACGCTCAATGGCCTGTATCGGGACAACTGGGGGGAAGAGCTTGTCGTCCCCGGCCGCTGGAGCTGCAAGTTCACTTTGCCGGAGACCGATCCGGGACGCCTGTGCACGGTGAACGAGCCGGTCGAGATCGAGGGAAAGAACGCCGTGCTGACGACGCTTTACGTCTCGCCGCTCTCGCTGACCTGCGAGATCAAGCAGGGAACGGATGATCTGAAAGAAACGGTTGAGCCCATCTACAGCGACGAAGGGAAGGAGAGCATCGCTCCCGAGGTGACACTGCAAAGCGGCGAAACCGTCGGCGCAGCGGACAGCCTGTTCCTTATAACGAAGTATCTCGATAAGCGCGGGCGCTACTGCTTCCGGATGGACGAAATCCTTGATCCGGAAACAGTGAGCAGCGTTGCCGTCTTTGGAGAAACGTTTTCCGTCGAATCATAGGGCGAAAAGCCACATTTACGGAAAGAAGAACCCTCTGCTTTGATGCAGAGGGTTCTTCTTTCCTGTTTTTACCGCGATTTATCTTACACGCTCTGCGTTTTGGCTGCATTGTGTGTCCGCCCGCTTTGAGAGGGAGCTAAGAGATAACGGATTTCCTTCATAGATGAGGTCTCCTTGATGCAGGTATCACTCGCCGGCCCGAAGGAGGATCTCCGCGACGAGTGCTTTATCGAGTTGGGGAAAGGGAATGACCGGCGCGGGAGTTTCCGGGGGATCGCACAGCAGCTTTTCTGCCCACGACATATCGTACCAGCGGCCGAACTTGTAGCCGCTGCGCGTAAAAACGCCGATGCGGCGGAAGCCCAGATATTCGTGGAAGCGAATGCTGTTGTCCGTCAGGTATTCGTCGCCTTCGCCCTGCGGCTCGCCGATGCAGGCGTAGAGGTTATAGATGTTCTGCGCGAGTGAGAGTTCCTCCAGCGCGCGGTAGAGGCGTTTGCCGAGCCCCTGATGGCGCGCATCAAGGGCGAGATAGATCGTCGTCTCTGCACAGTGGTCGTAAGCGGCACGGGGGATAAAGGTGTGCGTGTAGGCATAGCCGAGAAGCGAGCCGTCCGCCGCTTCGGCAACGAGATAGGGATAGCTTTTCCGTACCCCTTCGATCCTGCTGCGGAATTCCTCGACCGACGGGACGGCGTATTCAAACGAGATGGCAGTGTTTTCAACATACGGCGCGTAGATCGCAAGCAGCGCCGGCGCGTCGTCCGGCGTTGCGATGCGGAAACGGAAGGAAACGTCTGTCATCGGCCTCACCTCTCAAAGCCATGCACCCAGTCGGAGCGCAGATAGTAAATGAGGTAAATGGTGGAGCTGATGGCCCAGGTGAGGGGATAGGCCCAGTAAATGTAACCGATCTCGCCGATGAAATGGACAACGAGCATGATGTAGATGATGCGGATGACGCACCACACCGAGAGCATGATCATCATCGGTACGACCGCGCGGCCCGCGCCGCGGCAGACCGCGGCGATGGAATGCGAGAAGGCCAGCAGGCAGTAGAAGAGCGATACCGTGCGCGCCTGCTGCACACCGAGGGCGATAACGCCGGGTGTGCTGTCGAAAAGTGTGATGAGCTCACTCGCCCAGAGGTAGTAACAAAGACCGATCAGCTCAGCCATAATGACGGCGATGAGAATGCAGAAGCGCGCGCCGCGCTTGGCACGGTCATACTGCCTGGCACCGAGGTTCTGCCCCACGAACGTGGTACAAGCCATCGTAAAGCTTGTGATGGGCAGGAAAGCGAAGCCTTCGATCTTGCAGTGCGCACCGTAGGCGGCCATGGCAAGCATGCCGAAGGAGTTGATCTGCGACTGGACGATGACGTTGGCAAGGCCGATGACGCAGTTCTGCACACCGGAGGGCAGACCGTAGCGAATAATTTCGCTCAGCATACTGGCGTGGAAGCGGATGTTGCGCGGCGTGACGGTGTAGACCTCGCCCTTTTTGAGCAGGTGGATCAGGCAGAGCACACAGCTCGTGCCCTGAGAGAGAACGGTCGCCACCGCGGCGGACCACACGCCCCAACGGAACACGCCGATGAAGAGAAGGTCAAGCGCGATGTTGATGAGCGAGGACACGATGAGGTAATGCAGCGGGCGGCGGCTGTCGCCAAGGGCGTTTAAGATGCTCGTGCACATATTGTAAAGCACCGTTGCCAGCACGCCGAGGAAGTAGTAGCGGAAGTATTCGACCGCCTGCGGCATGACCTGCGCGTCGGTATTCATCCAGATGAGGAACGTCGGCGTGAGGAAAACGCCGATGACCGTCAGGATCGAACCGGAAACAATGCCGAACGCCAGATTCGTGTGAATGGCGCGCGAGACGTTTTCATAGTCACCTGCGCCGAAATATTTGGAAATGGCAACGCCTGCGCCCATGGCCGTGCCGATAAAAAGACTCGTGAGCAGCATGATGAGCGTGCCGGACGAGCTGACGGCGGCAAAGGCGTTCGTGCCGAGGTATTTTCCCACAATGAAGGCGTCTGCTGTGCTGTAAAGCTGCTGAAAGACCTGACTGATGAATATGGGCAGCGCGAAGCGCAGGATCAGGGAAACGGGACTCCCCTCGGTCATATTCTGGACGGTCTGCTTTGCCGTAACTGTTTGCGCCATGCGAACCTCTCTCTCTGTCCCGCGGCGGGACGACAATAGACTCTGACTGATGCGATGAAGCTGCTGAAAAAGGAAAAGCGCCGCGGCTGCGGTGCTTTTCCCCAAATCCTGAAGAAACAGCAGACAAAAAGCTACAATATCTTGACAGGCTCAATTATATAGAGGCGGAGTGCGAAAGTCAACCGTTGCGGTCACATCACGAGCTTCAAAAGTGCGGGCGTGATGTACGCTTCAACGAGCGCGGCGACGAGCAGCAGCGGCGCGACGAAGGATAGAAATACGCGGTTGCAGTCCAGCACGCGGCGCAGGAAAGACACATCGCTTCTTTTGCGGAGTTTTTCCGTTCCCGTGCGGCAGATGAGAAGTCCGAGCGCGCAGGAAAGGATCAGCGCGGGTAGCTCAAAGATGCCATGCGGCAGGATCCCGATAAAGTAAACGCCGAGATCGATCCCGTGGTGCTGATAGAGGGCGGCAAACGCGCCGAGCAGCAGCGCATTTGTGCCGAGCGCAAGCGCGCTGAGCGGCACAAACGGAATAAGACCGTAGAGCATGGAAAGAAGCGACGCGGTGACGTTGTTGAAAAAAAGCGTCGCCATCATCTGTGACTGCGGTACGTTGCTGGAAAGGCCGAGCTGCTCAAGCTGTGCGGCAAAACGGTCGAGCAGCTGCTGCGCTGCGTCTGGAAAGAGCATTCCGGCGGCAAAACCCAACACCGCCAGCACAGCGAAGGCGGCGGAGGTGTTGAGAAATTCACGCTTGAGAAGGTCTTTCGAAAGCGTGGGGCAGAATTGTGAGATCATGCGAGTTTGGCGATGCCTGCCTTGACGCGGCGGATCGTTTCCTCGCGGCCGAGAATGTGGCAGATCTCGACTGCGCCGCCGGGCGTGACGAGCTTGCCCGCGGCGGCGATGCGCAGCGGCCACATGAGCGTTGCGTTCTTCACGCCAAGCTCCTCAGCGAAGGAGACGAGCATATCGTGGAGGGCTTCGTTCGTCCACTCGGGAAGTTCCTCAAGCTTGGGAAGAACCTTCGTGAGCATGTCGAGCGAGACCTCCGCGTTGGTCTTGGATTTTTTATTCGTGTAGTATTCAACGCTGTAATCGGGGAGAGAGTCGAAGAAGTCGACCTTTTCGGGAATGTCGGTGAGCTTTTCGCAGCGTGCCTGCAAGAGCGCAGCGATCTCAGAAGCGGAATACGCCTCATTTTTGACGCTCTCACGAATGTAAGGCTCAGCGACCTTGCAGAATTCTTCCGGCGTAAGGTTGCGCAGATAGTTGGCGTTGAAATACGTGAGCTTTTCAATGTCGAAGATGGCGGGGGACTTGGAGATGCCGCCGATGTCGAAGGCTTCCACCAGCTCGTCGAGCGTGAAGAACTCCTGCTCGCTCTGCTCGCCGCGCGGCGACCAGCCGAGAAGGGCAACATAGTTCAAAATGGCATTCGTCAGGAAGCCCTGCGCCTTGAGGTCTTCATAGCTCGGGTCGCCGTTGCGTTTACTCATCTTATGCTGCGCGTCGCGCATGACGGGGGAGCAGTGCACGTAGGTCGGCACTTCCCAGCCGAAGCCCTCGTAGAGGAGGTTGTACTTCGGCGCGGAGGAAAGGTACTCGCTGCCGCGCACGACATGGGTGATGCCCATGAGGTGGTCGTCGATGACGTTGGCAAAGTTGTAGGTCGGCAGACCGTCGCGCTTCAAGAGCACCTGATCGTCAAGCGTTTTATTTTCCACCGTGATGTCGCCAAAGCTTGCATCGTGGAAGGTCGTGGTGCCGTCCTTCGGGATACGCTGGCGAATGACGTAAGGCTCGCCGGCGGCGACGCGCGCCTTGGCCTCTTCGAGCGGCAGGTCGCGGCAGGGATCGTCCGCGCGGTCAAATTCGCCGCTATCCTCCTCGCTCTCGGCCTTTTCGCAGAAGCAGTAGTAGGCGTGGCCGCGCTCGACCAGGAGCTCGGCATACCTGCCGTAGGTGTCGCGGCGCTCGCTCTGGATATACGGGGCGACGGGGCCGCCGACGTCGGGGCCTTCGTCGTGGGAAAGGCCGCACTCCGCCATCGTGCGGTAGATGACGTCCGTTGCGCCCTCGACGAGACGCCCCTGGTCGGTATCCTCGATGCGGAGAATGAAGGTGCCGCCGGCGTGGCGGGCGATGAGATAGGTGTAGAGCGCGGTGCGCAGGTTGCCCACGTGCATATAGCCCGTGGGGGAGGGGGCGAAGCGCGTGCGCACCTTGCCGTGCGGGATCTTCGCTTCCATTTCCTCAAAATACTTCATGTCGATGGACATAGGTGACCTCCTGAAGTGAAATCAAAATCAGATACATTATTACACCATATTTTCGCTGAAAAGTCAACGAAAGGGCGCTGTACTTTTTGCAGTGAGAATATCCGCTTCCATGCTTGTATTTTGATGGGCGGTATGGTAACATAACAAATTGGGTCGATAGCTGCGCCAAAACGGCGCAATTCGAGATAAAATGAGAAAAACAAACAGATCGGAGAAAAAACGATGGAAAACATGGAAAACGCGGCGCGCAAGAAAGTGATGCTGTCCGGCATTCAGCCCAGCGGCGATCTGACCCTCGGGTCCTACCTCGGCGCGATCAAAAACTGGGCGGAGCGCGACGAGGAATTTGACAACTACTACTTTATGGCCGATATGCACTCGATCACCGTGCGTCAGGACCCTGCGGCGCTGCGCCGCCGCACGCTCGAGCAGCTCGCGCAGTACATTGCCTGCGGCTTGGACCCCGAGAAGAACACGCTGTTCATCCAGTCCCACGTGCCGCAGCACGCCGAGCTCGGCTGGGTCCTGAACTGCTATACGATGTTCGGCGAGCTCTCGCGCATGACGCAGTTTAAGGACAAGTCCGCCAAGAACAGCGAGAACATCAACGGCGGTCTCTTCACCTATCCTGCGCTGATGGCGGCGGATATCCTGCTCTATCAGCCCGACTATGTCCCTGTGGGTGAGGATCAGAAGCAGCATGTCGAGCTCTGCCGCAACATCGTCCAGCGCTTCAACGGCATCTATGGCGACGTCTTCAAGATGCCCGAGCCGTACATCCCCAAGGTCGGCGCGCGTGTGATGAGCCTGAGCGATCCGGGAGCCAAGATGTCGAAGTCCGATAAGGACCCCAACGGCTCCATTTACCTGATGGAAAAGCCCGAGGACATTCTGCGCAAGTTCAAGCGCGCCGTGACCGACAGCGACACGGAAAACTGCGTGCGTTACGATCCCGAGCATAAGCCCGGTGTTGCGAACCTGATGACCATTTACTCCGCCGTGACGGGCAAGAGCTTCGATGAGATCGAGCAGGAGTTCGCCGGTAAGGGCTACGGCGCGTTCAAGCCCGCCGTGGGCGAGGCCGTCGTCGAAACCCTGCGCCCCATCCGCGAGGAGGCCACGCGCATTTTGGGCGACAAGGCGTATCTCGAGTCCGTTTACCGCGCGGGCGCACAGAAGGCGTCTTACGTGGCGGAAAAAACGCTGCGCAAGGTCTACAAGAAGGTCGGCTTTGTCGCGCGCTGAGGGTGAGTGATGATGAACGGAATTCCGAAAGAGTTATTGCTGAGCGTCGGCGCTGCACTTCTGTGCGCGTTCGTCGTCAGCTACCTGATGTGCCCGATGGTGAAGTCCTTCGCCTATAAGATCGGAGCGATCGACGTGCCGAAGGACAACCGCCGCATGCACAAAAAGCCCGTGCCGCGCCTCGGCGGTCTGGCGATCTTCCTCGGATTTATGGTGAGCATGCTGCTCTTTGTCAAGGTGGATCACCAGATGCAGGGCATCCTGCTCGGCGCATCCATCATCGTCGTGCTCGGCGTGGTGGACGACATGTCCCCGCTGCGGGCATACTTCAAGTTCTGCGTGCAGATCTTTGCGGCGCTCGTCGCCGTGTTTCACGGCGTCGTGGTCCAGACGCTTTCAAACCCCAACGTCTTTGCCGATAGCCCGTATTGGGATCTTGGCTGGCTGGCGATCCCCATCACGGTGCTGTGGATCGTGGGCATCACAAATGCCGTCAACCTTATCGACGGACTTGACGGCCTTGCCTGCGGCGTTTCCACGATCAGCGCCATTTCGATGCTCGTCATTGCGCTGCTCGTCTCCGAGAGTGACGTGGCGCTCGTGATGGCCTCGCTTGTGGGCGCGTGCCTCGGCTTCTTGCCCTTCAACAGAAATCCTGCGAAGATGTTCATGGGCGATACGGGGTCGACGTTCCTCGGCTATATCCTTGCGACCATCTCCATTCAGGGCCTTTTTAAGTATTACGCCATCGTGTCGTTCGCGGTGCCGTTTTTGATCCTCGGCCTTCCGATGTTTGACACGCTCTTTGCCATCATCCGCCGCCTTGCCCACGGGCAGAACCCCATGGCGCCGGATCGCGGCCACATCCACCACCGCCTCATCGACATGGGCCTCAACCAGAAGCAGGCCGTCGCGGCGCTGTACGTCATCAGCAGTATTCTGGGCCTTTCCGCCGTGGTGCTGACGTCGAGCGGCGCGATCAAGGCGATGCTCTTTTTGATGGCGCTGGCGGTGGCGGCGTTCCTCGCCTCGCGCGTCATCTTCCGCCGCGATATCGACAAGGCATTGCAGGCGGAAAAGGCCGCGGCAGAGGAGAAGAGCACAGAGACCGCCACACCGGCGGAAACCGTGCCTGCGGAACCTGAAGAAGAATCCAACGAAGAGAAAAAAGAGGAAGCATAAATGGAAAAACTGCGCATTATGAGCGTGTTCGGCACGCGGCCGGAGGCCATCAAGATGGCCCCGCTCGTCAAGGAGCTTGCCTCGCGCGACGAGATCGAGAGCCTTTGCTGCGTGACGGCGCAGCACCGCGAAATGCTCGATAGCGTGATGGAGGTCTTCGACCTCAAAGCCGACTGCGACCTTGATATTATGACCCCGCGGCAGACGCTCTCGACCATCACGAGCAAGTGTCTGCTCGGTATGGACGACGCCATTGAGCAATTAAAGCCTGACATGATCTTAGTCCACGGCGACACGAGCACGACGTTTGCCGGTGCGCTCTCGGCCTTTTACCACAAGGTGCCCGTCGGGCATGTGGAGGCGGGCCTTCGCACCTACGACAAATACTCCCCGTTCCCCGAGGAGATGAACCGTAAGCTCGTCACGGCCATCGCCGACCTCTATTTCTGCCCGACGAAAAATAACCGCGAGAACTTACTCAAAGAGGGCGTGACCGAGGGCCTTTTCATCACGGGCAATACGGTCATTGACGCACTGAAAACAACGGTGCGCAAGGATTATCACTTTACAACGGAAGCGCTCAACGAGCTGGACTATTCGAGAAAAGTCGTGCTCGTCACCTGCCACCGCCGCGAGAATTACGGTCAGCCCATGGAGAATATCATGACCGCGCTGCGCGATATTGCCCTCCAGAACGAGGACTGCGAGCTGGTCTATCCTGTGCATCTCAGCCCTGTCGTGCGCGAGAACGCGCAGAAGTTCCTTGCCGGTACGCCGCGCGTGCATCTCATCGACCCGCTGAGCGCGGACGAGATGCACAACCTCATGGCGCGCTGCTACATGGTGATGACCGACAGCGGCGGACTCCAGGAGGAGGCTCCCGCGCTCGGCAAGCCCGTGCTCGTGATGAGAAGAGAGACCGAGCGTCCCGAGGCGGTCGCCGCCGGAACGGTAAAGCTCTGCGGCGTCGAGTACGACGATGTGCTGCGCATGGGCAACGAGCTGCTGCGCAGCAAGGAGGCCTATGACGCGATGGCACACGCCGTCAACCCCTATGGCGACGGCCACGCCTGCGCGCGCATTGCCGACGCGATCCTCTGGCACTTTGGCCGAAAGGCGGAGCGCCCTGCCGACTTCAACGCCTGACGGAAAAAGAAAGGAGTGAAGCAAGATGAGAAAACGGAGAGTGACGCCCATCGGCGCTGCCTTCGCCGCGCTCGTTTTGCTGGTGCTCCTGTTTGTGTTGCGCGGTGCGCTGCATCGTCCCGCGCGTGTTGTGCTGCCGCAGGAATCGAGCAGCAGCGATGCAAGCGATGCCGCGCTTGACGACAGCGCTGTTGGACGTATTGCCGTGCGGCCCGACACGGTGCAGTCGGCCATTGCAACGCTCGAACGCCCTGCGCGCTATTCGCGCGATATTACCATTGAACGCTACTACTCCGGCGGCAGCGGTGTGGATCATGTCAGCGTCAGTGTTGATGGGGCGTGGATGCGTGTCGATGCGGAGAAGGCAGGCGGCTCGCAGAGCCACACGATCTCAAACGGAGAAAAGATCTGGGTCTGGTACGGCGGCAGCAAGCTTTGGTATGAGAGTGCGTCGGCCTTCACCGCCGATGAAGAGCAGGGGATCCCGACGTATGAGAATATTCTGCATCTCGAAAAGCAGCGGATCGCGGCGGCGGATTACCGCCTGCTTGACACCGTGGACTGCATCTTTGTAGAGACTGCCGTTGATGATGGGGGCTATGTTGAACGCTACTGGGTCAGTGTAAACGACGGACTGCTCTGCGCAGCGGAGAAGCTGCAAGGCGAGGACGTTGTTTACCGCATGGCGGGCATGACGATCGATACGACCGCGCCCGATGCGGACGTATTTACGCTGCCGGACGGCACGGTACTCCACGGAGAGACAGACGAACCGTAAAAACGAGCATAAAGAATAAAACAGGCTGTTCGAATCCAATCGAACGGCCTGTTTTTCGGTATGTTACAAGATGAGCAGCAGTCCCAGTGCGATGAGCAGCTCGTCATCCGCCTTTTCCTCGAAAAGGAAAAAAAGAATGAGCAGCAGCAAAAGATCCGCTTTGTCAACACCCTTGAGCGGCAGCTTGTCGAGAAGGTGCGAGAAAAACTGCGAGGTTTCCCGGCTTATCGGTGGAGGAGGTGAGCTTTCCTGCGCCGCTTTGGGCGGCGGTGCGTTTCCGCCTGCCGGGGGCGGGGGAGGCGGCGCTTCTCCGCGTGGAAGATCCTGCATGGGCATGCGGGTGTAAACACCGTCATCGTTGCGAAGATAGCGGTTATACATCGTGCGTCCCCCCTTCGCTGAGCAGCAGCGTCTTTCCCAGATGAATGAAGCGCGCGAGCTGTGCCGCGCGCTCAACCTTGTCCTGCCGTTCCGGCTTCAAAAACGGCCGCAGCGCGCGCAGGAAGGCGGCGGTTTCGCCGCTCTCGGGTCGGTTCAGCTGCGAGAGCAGCGGCAGGAGCTTTTGAACGAGCGAGGGATCGATGCCGCCGGGCAGCGGGGAAGAAGCGTTCGCCTGTCCTTCCAGCGGCGGGGGCGAAGGCGGCGGAGCTGCCGCACCGTTTGGCGGGGGCGGCGCCGCGCCGCCCGGCTGTCCCATCTGCTGCGACAGGCTCTGTGCCATCTGCATGACCTGCGCCATGGCGTCCGGATCGGAGAGCAGGGTATTCAGTTTTTCCTCCCACTCGCTCATCGTGACGCCCCCCCTGAGATCGTTTACTTTTTCGCGCTGTCGTTGATGCGGTTCATGACGGCCATTCCCTCCGGACTTTTCATAAGTCCGGAGAGCATTGCGGCCAGTTCCTTTGTGTTGCCCGCTGCGGCGCTTTGTGCCGCGCGGTTGAGCGCTGCGCCGCCGTCCTGCGCGGTGAGCATCTGCATGAGTCTCTGCCCGTCGAGCGATTGCAGGAGCGCCTGTGCCATGGCGGGATTGTGCTTGAATTTGTCGATGAGCTGCTGTGTGCTTTGATCCATTGTTGCGCCTCCGTTTCCTGTCTTTCAAGGCAGTATATGACGGTGAGAAGAAAGTTGTGCCGCTGCGGCAAAATTTCTGAAAATTTTCGGAATCCGTGAAAGAAAACGGCTTGCTCGCGCACATACATGGTGTAAGGCCTTTGAGGAGAGAAACATATATGTTTTCAAACGAAGCATTTGCCCAAAATGCAGAAAAGTACATGGACACGGTCTTTCGCGTGGCCTACGGCTGGCTCAAAAACCCGGACGACGCCAACGATGTGACGCAGGACGTATTGGTAGAGCTGTACAAAACGGACAAGGTGTTCGAATCCGACGCCCACTTGAAAAACTGGCTCATCCGTGTCACCGTCAATCGCTGCAAGATGTTCTTTCGCTCGCCGTGGCGCAGGCACGAGGACATCGATGACTACGCCGAAACGCTGCCCTTCGAGCAGCCGCGGGACGGAGAACTGTTCGAAGCCGTGATGGCGCTCGACAAAAAATACCGCGTGCCGCTGCTGCTCTTTTACTACGAAGGATACTCGACGGCGGAGGTCGCGTCGATGCTTGGCATTTCGGAAAAAACCGTCAGCACAAGACTTTTTCGCGCAAGGGCAAAGCTCAGAACGATTTTGGAGGAGGAGTAAAGCAATGACAGAAAAAGAGAAATTTCAACGCGCGTTCGCGCCGCTGCACGCCTCCCCGGATACGATGACGGAGGTAATGAAGATGACAGAACGGAAAACGAAACGCCCCGCGCTGCGCCGCGCCGCGACCATCGGCCTTGCGGCAGCGCTCGTGCTGGCGCTCGGCAGCGTCGCCTATGCCTCGGATCTCGGCGGCATTCAGCGCACAGTGCAGCTTTGGCTCAACGGTGAGATGACGGACGCAACGCTGACGGTAAACGAGGGAAGCTACACCCTGCGCTATCCGGACAAGGACGGTACCGAGCGCGAAATGGGCGGCGGTGGCATTGCCATCGAAGACGACGGCACGGAGCGGGCGCTGACGGAGGAAGAGATGTTAGAGCATCTCAACGCGCCCGAGGTCGTTTACGAAGATGACGGCACGGTGATGATCTACTACCGCGGCCAGTCGCTCGACATTACAGACCGCTTTGATGAAAATGGCCTTTGCCATGTTTTGCTGCGCGATGAGCAGAACGGAGGAAAAACGCTCTTTGTCACGATCCACTACAACGATGGCTACTCGTACAGCGCAACGAAATACGAAGACCCCTATGGCCGCAGGTAAGGCAGCCTGCACTGAGCGGAAAAATATCCCGCATGCTGAAAGCATGCGGGATATTTTTTGCCAAAAACGCAATCATTTCTGCGCCTTTCCGTAATCGCAGTCCTTTCTGAGCGGGCAACCGTCGCAGTTTGCCTTGCGCGCGGTGCAGGTGTCGCGCCCGAAGAGCACCATGCGATGGCAGAAATCGCTCGATTCCTCCGGCGGGAGTACCTGACGCAGCTGCTTTTCCACACTCAGCGGGTCCTTGCTGCCATCGGTGAGACCCAATCGCCCCGTGATGCGGATGCAGTGCGTGTCGCAGACGTAGGCGGGCTGGCCGTAAATGTCACCGAGGATCAGATTCGCCGTCTTGCGTCCGATGCCGGGGAGGGCTGTGAGCTCCTCCATCGTGCCGGGGACCTTGCCGCCGTACTTTTCGAGCAGAATTTTCGCGCACTCGACGATGTCCTTCGACTTCGTGTTGTAAAATCCGCAGGAGCGGATCGCATCGCCGACCTCTTCATACGTCGCGTTCGCGAAGGCCTCAAGTGTCGGAAACTTCTGGTAGAGCGACGGCGTGACCATGTTCACGCGCGCGTCGGTGCACTGGGCGGAAAGGCGCACGGCGAACAGAAGCTCGTAGTCCTTTTTATATTCGAGCGAGCAGCGTGCGTTGGGGTAGAGGACCTTCAGCTCCTCCACGATGCGGCGGACGGCGGCTTTGGATTTCATGGCGAGACCTCCTGCGTTTCATCAATACTGCCGACAGTATAGCACAGAGAAACGGAAAAATCGACACAAAAAGGCTGTGCAAGGAAAGAAAACCGTGCTATAATCAAAGAACTTTCTTGCAAGGGAGGGCGCGTGATGAAATTACTGTTCAAGCAGCGCTTCTTTTCGTGGTTCGACAGCTACGATATCTACGACGAAGTCGGCAATACCGTCTTTACGGTCGAGGGCAAACTCGCGTGGGGACATTGCCTGCATATCCTGAATGCCGCGGGCGAGCACATCGGTACCGTGCAGCAGCGGGTGCTGACCTTTCTTCCCAAGTTTGAGCTTTACATCGGCGAGCAGTATTACGGCTGCATCTGCAAGGAATTCACGTTCTTTACTCCGCGCTTCACGCTCGAGTGCAGCGACTGGGAGGTGAACGGCAGCTTCATGGAGTGGGACTACACGATCGACAGCCCTTCGCGCGGCTGCATCGCCACCATCACAAAAGAGCTCTTCCGCTGGACGGACACCTACGTCATCGACGTCGCCGATCCCAAGGACGCGCTGGGTGCGCTGATGGTCGTGCTGGCCATTGACGCGGAAAAATGCAGCAGGAACAACTGATATGAGTGAAAAAAGACCTTTGGCGGATGAGATCCGCCCGCTGACGCTCGACGAGGTCGTCGGGCAGAAGCATTTACTTGGAAAAAGCGCGCTGCTGCGCCGGCTCATCGAGTCCGGCTCAAGCGCGAATATGATCTTCTACGGCCCGTCCGGCACGGGCAAGACGACGATCGCCAACATCATCGCAAACCGCACGAACAAGACCCTCTATCGCCTGAACGCGACGACCGCAAGCTTGCAGGACGTCAAGAGCATCATTTCCGATGTTGGTACGATGATGGCACCGGGCGGCATTCTGCTCTATCTCGACGAAATTCAGTACTTCAACAAAAAGCAGCAGCAGAGCCTGCTGGAGTTCATGGAAAACGGCTCGATCACGCTCATCGCCTCGACGACGGAGAATCCGTACTTCTATGTTTACGGCGCGCTGCTCTCGCGCTCAACGGTGTTTGAGTTCAAAAACGTCAGCGCGGATGAGACTGTTCCCGCGGTCGAGCGCGCGCTTGGTATCCTGAAAGAGCGCAGCGAACTGCCACTTTCCTGGGAAGAGGACGTGCCGCGCGTGATCGCGCAGCAGTGCGGCGGCGATGTGCGCAAGGCCGTGAGTGCCTGTGAGCTTCTGTACGAAGCGGCGGAGGCCGTTCATGGAGAATTGCGGCTGAAAAGCGAAGACGCTTCCGAGGTCGCGCAGCGCAGTGCCATGCGCTACGACAAGGGCGGTGACGCGATGTACGACTGCGCGAGCGCGCTGATGAAGTCGCTGCGCGGCAGCGACCCGGACGCGGCGCTCCATTATCTCGCAAGATTTTTAGAGGCGGGCGACCTTGTGACCCCGTGCCGCCGCCTTCTCTGTTCGGCGAGCGAGGATGTCGGTATGGCCTATCCGCAGGCCATCGCCATCGTCAAATCCTGCGTCGACACCGCGATGCAGCTTGGCCTTCCCGAGGCGCAGCTGCCGCTTGCGCAGGCGGCGATCCTGCTCGCCACCGCGCCCAAGTCCAACAGCGTCATTGAGGGCATCGGCGCGGCCTGGGCGGACGTGAAGGCGGGCAAGTGCGGCAATTTCCCGCGCTGCCTTCAGAACGTCCACGCCGATTCGACCGGCGGCGCGCAGGGGCAGAACTACAAGTACCCGCACGCCTACCCGAACCATTGGGTGAAGCAGCAATATCTGCCCGACGAGCTCAAAAACGTGCAGTACTACCGCTACGGTGACAACAAGACTGAGCGCGCCGCCGCGCAGTACTGGGAAACGATCAAGGGGAAGAGCGATGGATCTGAGACTAAATGATCTGGTTGAGATGAAAAAGCCGCATCCCTGCGGCGAAAAGCTCTGGCTCGTGACGCGCGTGGGCATGGACATCAAGCTCAAATGCACGCGCTGCGGACGCGAGGTGATGCTCCCGCGCGCCAAGGCGGAAAAGGGCATCAAGAAAATTGTGGAAAGGGAGGAGCCCCATGAATAAGAAAACGCGCGCCGTTGCGATTCTGCTGGTTGCGGTGATGATCTTATCGCTCGTTGCGTCGATGATCATTCCGTATTTATAAAATCCAGCGTGGCAGCGCTGAACATTGCTTCCCGCACTTGCACGGGAGCGTTCACCGGCTGAGAGTAAAGGAGAGATAGAAGATGAGAAAATGGACAGTATGCGTATTAGCGGCCCTTTGCGTATTCGGACTGTTTGGCTGCGGGGCTGAGAGCGTTCCCACACCGGAGAAGGTCAAAGACTATGCGCCGGTCGACTATGAGGAGCGCTTCAAGGGTGTGACAAGGGAAGCTTTGACAGAGGTGTGGGGCGAGCCTGCTGACGGCGGAGCGCTGCAAAGCGCCGATATGTGGGCCATCGACGATGTATCTTCCGTCATCATCTATTGGGACGCGGACGGGAGTGTTCAGGGTGGGAGCATCCGACCTGTGGAATACCACGGCAGATATGAAGAGGATGCAGATATCTGTATCATCCGTTCGGCGGAGGATATGGACGACAGTGCCGCCGCAGAGGCCTACGAGGCGGGGAAGCTGCTCCTTGTTCTCGACTGGTCGCTTGCCGAGAAGATAGAGGAGATGGTCAGTCCGGTTCCCACCTCGTCATTTTCGGCGGATGACGCTGCGGTTTTGTTTTGCCATGCAGCAGACGGCAGACCGATCACCAGCACGGTCTGCGGTAATGCGGGCGATTGGGACGACGAGATCGACCATATGATCGAAGCGGCGAAGGAAAAATAACAAATGGCAGAGGAGCCTCGCGCCAAATTTCGGCGCGAGGCTCTTTTTCGCCATTTTCCCGTTTGCTGCGCCGCTATAATGGGGGACGTGTCAAAGGAGGTGCGCGATGGTCATCTATGTGGAGAGCGTGCTGGCGTTCAATTTCCTGCTCGATTATCTGTTGTTGTTTGGCGCGGCGCGGCTTGCGGGACGCGCGGTCGCGCGGCGACGGCTTTTATTCGGCGCGGCGGTCGGCGGAGCGTATGCGGCTGCGCAGCTTTTCCTGCCGCGCAGCGTACTTCTCCTGCTGCTCGCGCTCGCGGTGATGGGCGCGGCGGCCTTTTCCGGCAGCGGGCGGGCGGTCAAGCTGACGCTGCTCTTCTTCCTTGCCTCGTGCGGATTTGCCGGTGTTGTGGTGCTGCTGGGGCAGGGAACGGGGTCGATGACACGCCTTGCGTGCGGCGTTGTGGCGGCAGAACTTCCGTGGGGCATATTCTTGATCGCGGCGGGGCTTTCCTATCTGCTGCTCTCGGTCGTGTTCCGCTTCGGCGCTGCGCGCACGGGAAGGGAGGTCGCGGAGGCGGTCATCACTTACCGCGGAAAGACTGCGCGCGTGCGGCTGCTGCGCGACACGGGCAACACGCTTTCGGATCCCGCAACAGGGTTGGGCGTGCCGGTCGTCGACCGACACGCGCTGGGCGGCCTTGTGAGTGAGGAGGAGGCAGCCGCGCTGCCGCGCATTCCATATTGCAGCGTGGGGAAGGCAGACGGATCCTTACCGCTGCTGCGCTGTGAAGCAATGATACTTGACGGGAAAGACTTGGGTGCACGATCGGTCGCGCTGACGGAGCGGCCGCCCGGCGACGGAAGTGCGTATGCGGGATTATGGTGTGAGGGCTGCGAAAAGGGGGAAAAGAATGCGGGAACGACTCAAAAAACTATGGGTTAGGCTGCGCTTCCGGCTCATCGACTGGGGGCTTCTTGCGCGGCGGGGAATTTTTTACATCGGCGGCAGCGACACACTGCCGCCCCCGCTCGAGCGGGCGGAGGAAGCGGAACTCATCGCGCGCATGGACGCAGGCGACGAGAGCGTGCGAGGAACGCTCATCGAGCGAAACCTCCGCCTTGTTGCCTACATCGCGCGGCGCTTTGAAAATACGGGCATCAACATCGAAGACCTCATCTCCATCGGCACGATCGGGCTCATCAAGGCGGTGAACACCTACCGCAGCGACAAGAACATCAAGCTTGCAACCTATGCCTCGCGCTGCATCGAGAATGAAATTCTCATGCACCTGCGCAAGACCGCGCCGCAGAAGTCCGAGGTTAGCTTCGATGAACCGCTCAACACCGACTGGGACGGCAACGAGCTGCTGCTCTCTGACATTCTCGGTACCGACGAGGACATGGTGATGAAGCCCATTGAGGATGACGTGGATCGGCAGCTGCTGATGGACGCGGTCGGTCGGCTCAATGCAAGGGAAAAGGAGATCATCACGCTGCGCTTCGGACTTGGCGGCGGGGAGGAAAAAACGCAGAAGGAGGTCGCCGACCGCATGGGCATTTCGCAGAGCTATATTTCGCGCCTTGAGAAACGCATCATCGCGCACCTCAAGAAGGAAATCCTCAAAATGAGTTGACAAGCGGCGCAAAAAACGGTATGATTCAGTGTGGAAATGCGAAGAAGAGGAGTAGTATCCGCATCCGAAAGCGAAGAGAGAGGGCGGCCGGTGTAAGCCCTTGTGCAGGATGTGGGGAAGTCGCCTTGGAGCTGCCGCGCTGAAAAGAGAGTAAGCCGGACGGGAACTCCCGTTACAGAGGCATGAGTGTCCGCACAATGCGGGAATTCAGGTGGTACCACGGTCATTGATCGCCCTGAGCAGCGAAGGCTGCTCAGGGCGTTTTTGTTTTCTGGAGGGAACAATGGAACAGTATATCTTTGCGCCCACGGTCTGCGGGGCGGAACTGGAAGAAGAACTCGCCGCGGCGATCGAAAAGCGGATGGAGATATTTTCCCGCGCATCGCTCCCGGGAATGTGGAAAAAAACAGATGCGATGAATCGCTATGCGGCGCGGGGCAGCGGGCGGAGAGGAATTTTACGGAAGATCTTTCCGTGGGTGCTGATCCTCGCGGGACTTTTTCTGCTGATTCCGGGATTGATGGAGCCAAAGGAGCTGCGCATGCCGCTTATCGCGGGTGCCTTCTTTGTGTTATTGGGTGTTTCAAGCCTTCTGAGGCAGCGTCCGGCGCGAAGAAAAGGCTCGTTCCGTCAGGCGGCGGCCGGAATGCTGCAAAATACGAGCGGCCTTGAGGAAGCGAGCGTGCAGGTCGTTTTTGACGATGACGGCATGAAAGTTAACACGCAGGATAGCACGCGCATTGTGCCGTATGACGAGATGGAACTGCTCATCGAAACGCCGCGGCTGTATCTTTTGACCTACGGCGGGAGGGCGACCCTTTTGCAGAAGAAGGATCTGACGGGCGATACGCAGGCGTTCGTCGGATTTCTGAGCGCTCATGCGCTCAATGTGTACCAAACGGAAAATAGATAAGATCATTATTAGAGTTTCAAGATAGGAGAAAACCAATGAAAGAATTACCCAAGATCTATGAGCCCCAGCAGGTCGAGGGCCGCATCTATCAGATGTGGATGGACCACGACTGCTTCAAGGCCGAGCCCGACCCGGACAAAAAGCCCTTTTCCATCGTCATGCCGCCGCCGAACGTCACCGGCCAGCTGCACATGGGCCATGCAATGGACTCGACGCTTCAGGACATCCTGACGCGCTTTAAGCGCATGCAGGGCTACTCTGCCCTGTGGCTTCCCGGCACCGACCACGCGGGCATCGCCACGCAGATCAAGGTCGAAGAGGAGCTGCGCACCAAGGAGGGCCTGACGCGCTACGATCTCGGCCGCGAGAAGTTCTTACAGCGCGTGTGGCAGTGGAAGGAAAAGTACGGCAACCGCATCGTCGAGCAGCAGAAGAAGATGGGCGCGAGCTGCGATTGGTCCCGCTCCCGCTTTACGATGGACGAGGGCTGCTCCAAGGCCGTGCGCGAGACCTTCTGTGAGCTCTACGACAAGGGCCTCATCTACAAGGGCAGCCGCATCATCAACTGGTGCCCCCACTGCCTGACCGCGCTTTCCGACGCGGAGGTCGAGTATGTCGATAAGCCCGGCAACCTCTGGTATATCCGCTATCCGCTTTCTGACGGCAGCGGCGACATCGTCGTCGCCACCACCCGTCCCGAAACGATGATGGGCGACACGGGCGTTGCGGTCAACCCCGAGGACGAGAAGTTCAAGCACCTCATCGGCAAAACCTGCATTCTGCCGATCATGAACCGAGAGATCCCCATCGTGGGCGACGAGTATTGCGAGATCGGCTTCGGCACGGGCGCGGTCAAGATGACCCCCGCGCACGACCCCAACGACTTTGAGGTGGGTCTGCGCCACAACCTCGAGGTTATCCGCGTCATCGCCGACGACGGCACGATCAACGAAAACGGCGGCAAGTACAACGGCATGGACCGCTATGAGTGCCGCAAGGCCATCGTCAAGGACTTAGAAGAGCAGGGCTACCTCGTCAAGACCGAGCCCTACTCCCACAACGTCGGCACCTGCTACCGCTGCCACAACGACGTCGAGCCCCTCATCTCCGCGCAGTGGTTCGTCAAGATGGAGCCTCTTGCCAAGGAAGCCATCCGCGTCGTGAACGACGGCACGATCAAGTTTGTGCCCGAGCGCTTCACCAAGACCTATATCAACTGGATGGAGAACGTGCACGACTGGTGCATCTCCCGTCAGCTCTGGTGGGGCCATCAGATCCCCGCGTGGTACTGCGACGAGTGCGGCCACATCAACGTCAAGCGCGACGACCCGACGGAGTGCGAAAAGTGCGGCTGCAAGCACCTGACGCGCGAGGAGGACGTGCTTGATACCTGGTTCTCTTCCGCGCTCTGGCCGTTCTCCACGATGGGCTGGCCCGATACGAACGCAGCCGACCTCAACTACTGGTATCCCACGTCCGTCATGGTCACGGGCTATGATATCATCTTCTTCTGGGTCGCGCGCATGATCTTCTCCGGCATGGAGCAGATGAAGAAGGAGCCGTTCAAGACTGTCTTCATCCACGGCCTCGTCCGCGACGACAAAGGCCGCAAGATGAGTAAGTCGCTTGGTAACGGCATCGACCCGCTCGAGATGGCGGAAAAGTACGGCGCGGACGCGCTGCGCTTCAACCTCATCACCGGCAACTCCCCGGGCAACGACATGCGCTTCTACGTCGAAAAGTGCGAGGCGATGCGCAACTTCTGCAACAAGATCTGGAACGCGAGCCGCTTCGTGATGATGAACCTGACGATCGACCACATCGAGCTGCCCGAAAAGCTGGAGCTTGAGGACAAGTGGATTCTCTCGAAGCTCAATACGCTCATCCGCGAGGTCACGGACAATATGGACGCCTTCGAGCTCGGCGTCGCGTCCGCGAAGATCTACGACTTCATCTGGGACAACTACTGCGACTGGTTCATCGAGCTGACGAAGAACCGCCTCAACAGCGACGATCCCGCCGCGCGCGAGAACGCGCAGAACGTCCTCTGCTATGTCCTCATCGAGACGCTCAAGCTCCTGCACCCGTTCATGCCGTTCATCACGGAGGAGATCTGGCAGGCGCTTCCGCACGAGGGCGAGTTCCTGATGCTCTCCAAGTGGCCGGAGTACAACGAAAAGTTCAGCTTCCCCGCTGAGGAAGAGGCGATGCAGACGGTCATCGAGGCCATCACCGCTATCCGTGCCCGCCGCAACGAGATGAACGTCGCCCCGTCGAAGAAGGTGCACTACACCGTTTCGACCGCGAATGAGGCGAGCTTCACCGCCGGTATCCCGTTCTTCACGCGCCTTGCCTCCGCAAGCGATGTGACGATCGTTCCGGCTGACGCCGCCATCGACGCCGACGGCAAGGTCGAGGTCGACACCCACGCCGCGCGTATCTTCATGCCGCTCGCCGAACTCGTCGACTTTGAAAAGGAGCTCGCACGCATTGCCAAGGAGAAGGCAAACGCCGAAAAGCAGCTCGCCGGTATCGAGAACAAGCTGGGCAATCAGGGCTTCCTTGCCAAGGCGCCCGAGGCCGTCGTGAACGGCGCGCGTGCCGACGCGGAAAAGCTGCGCGCGCTCATTGAGAAGCTCGACGCTTCCGCTGCCGCAATGAAGAAATAAGGCGATCTTACAACATCAAAAAAGAGGGACTTCTCTTTCGAAAGAGAAGTCCCTCTTTTTACTGTTTTATGTCTGCTCCCACTCAAATCTGACGCGCAGGCGGCGCTTGGGCCGCGCTTGCGCAGTGAAAAAATCCCGATCGCGCACGATGCTGCCAGTGCGCAGCGTGGAGAGTAGAAAGCCGAGCTGCGTCATGTTGACCAGCAGCGTTCTGAGACCGAAGGTGAACAGCGGGAAGGCAGCCCCGCCCCCGAGCGGAAGCAGCGTGAGGTCAGAGAGAAGGTAGGCGAGCGCCTGCGCGCTGAACGAGAGGAGAACTGCGTAGGAAACGAGGCGGGCGAGCATACTCTCCTGCCTGCGGCAGCGGCGGAAGGCGAGAACAAGCAGCGCCGTCAGCAGCGTGACGAGCGCGATGAGCGCCAGCCAGCCGCAGCGGTGGACGAGCAGTGTCAGCGCGTGCGCCTGTAAGTCGACCATGCCGAAGCCATCCCAGCGGGCAAGGTGCTGTGCGCTGTACGGCCCCACGCCGCCCGGACCGATAAATTTGGCATTTTGCAGCAGTTCACGCAGTACAACGGTTTGATAGCCGTGTCCGTCAATGTAGGGGTAAGGATCAAGTACAATGGCGAGCTGACGCGCAAACCAGCTTGCGCCGAGAACGAGAACCGACGCCGTGCAGACAGCGAGCGGGAGGGCAGTGAGCAGCGTTTCCCACTTTGCGCCAAGACCAAGCCAACCGCTGTGGGCGCAGAAAAGCAGCAGTGCGCTGTTGCAGAGAAACAGGAAGCTCAGATCGAGCAGGCACGGGACGCGTAGGCAGAACATGCACTGCACCGCGAGGCAGACGAAGGCGGCGAAGACGCCCCAGCCGCGCCGCCCGCGCAGCGCGTAGAGCAGCACAGCGAACATCAGCGGGAGCAACGGCGGCAGACCGCGCAGGAGGATATGTGTCGAAACATAGGTGTGGCGGAAGAGCCAGAACCCACCGAGAGGCAGCAGGCTGAGCAGTACGAGCGCAGCGTGGAACACAAGCGCGAGCGGCAGGGCGAAGCGCCCGAGCAGCGTGAAATCAAGAAAATACGCCGCGAGCAGCGCTGCCGTACCGAGCAGCAGCGCCACGCTCTGATGCACAGCAAAATAGGACAATTCGTAGTCACGAAAGCTTACAAGCGCGGTGAACGCAAGCCCTGCAAGCGCGATGAGTGCCGCGAGCGCAAAAAGAAGCTTTGGTGTTTTCGGACGGTGAACACGGTCGAGTGCCGTGCCGATCTCATAGGGATCGCCTGTCAAACGCAGCGATTCCGCAGCGGCTGCGGCCTCGTCCATGCCGCCTGCCATCAGTGCGTCACGCTGGTCACAGAGGTGGGTCAGAAGTTCGTCTTCAACGAGAGGACGCGCCGCTTTCCATCGCAGCTGCTCAGCCGCGGTGCGGGCAAAGTGTGTGAAAGTCTCAGGCAGAACCAAGACAGCCGCCTCCTCTCAGCACGCGGTCGACCGCGGCGGTAAATTCCGTCCATTCCTCTTCCTTTTCGCGCAGCAGCGCGCGGCCCTTGCGCGCTAAATGGTAGTAGCGGCGCGGACGCGCTGCGTCCTCGTCCTTTTCGTAGGAAATGATGAGCTCTTTTTCCTCGAGCGAGTGCAGCAGGGGATAGAGCGTGCCGGTCTTGAGCGCGAAGGCGTGATCGGAGCGGCGGGCAAGCTCTTCGATCATCTGATAGCCGTACATGTCCTGCCCATCGAGCAGCTTGAGCACCAGCATCGTTGTGCTGCCCGCGAGCAGACTTTTGTCCATTGACATGAAAAACACCCCCTAATAGGTAGATTCCCTATATAGTAGATTATCTACATAATATTCGGGCAGGAGAGAATTGTCAAGGGAAAAACAAAAGATTGAAAAAAAGAAAGGATTTTGCTATGCTGTAAAAAATGACAATAGGGGGGATTTTCATGAACAGGATCACACTCGGCAAGACGGGACTGGTCATTGAGAAAAACGGGTTTGGCTGCCTGCCCATTCAGCGCATCAGCGAGCAGGACGCGGTGAAGCTGCTGCACAAGGCGTATGACGGCGGCATCAACTTTTTTGATACGGCACGCGCCTATTCTGACAGCGAGCAGAAGGTCGGCGCGGCGTTCTCGGCGATGCGCGACAAAATCGTGCTGGCGACAAAGACCGGCGCGCAGACGGCGGAGGAATTCTGGAAGGATCTCGAAACGAGCCTGCGCACGCTCAAGACCGATTATATTGATCTCTATCAGTTCCACAATCCAGCCTTCTGCCCGAAGCCGGGCGGGGAGGACGGCCTTTACGATGCGGCGCTCGAGGCGAAGAAGCAGGGCAAGATCCGCCACATCGCCATCACGAACCACCGCCTCACCGTGGCGCACGAGGCCATCGACTCGGGGCTTTACGAGACCTTGCAGTTCCCGTTCAGCTACCTTGCCGGCGAGCAGGAGATGGAACTTGTCAGAAAATGCCGTGCGCAGCAGATGGGCTTTATCGCCATGAAGGGCATGGCGGGCGGACTCATTCGCGACGGCTTCACGGCTGCTGCCTGGATGGCACAGCAGGATGGCGTGGTGCCCATCTGGGGCGTGCAGCACGAGAGCGAACTGGACGAGTTTTTGCAGTGCATCCGAGACGGTATCGAGCTGACCGATGCGCGCAAGGCGCGCATCGAGCGCGACCGCAAGGAGCTTTGCGGCGATTTCTGCCGCGGCTGCGGCTACTGCATGCCGTGCCCTGCGGGCATTGAGATCAACCAGTGCGCGCGTATGTCGCTCATGCTGAGAAGAGCACCAGCTGCGGAATGGCTCACCGAGGAATGGCAGCAGAAAATGCACCAGATCGAGCAGTGCCTTCACTGCGGACACTGCATGTCCAAGTGCCCCTACGGACTCAATACGCCCGCGCTGTTGGAGGCGAACTACAAGGACTACTGGGAAGTGCTGGCTGCGAGCCGCGCGGAGGAAAAATGAATCTGGATTTTTCGAAGCGATACGCGGCTCGACCGCTGACGGCGTCAGACGCAGATGCGATCCTGACCCTCTGCGCAGAAAATGAGCAGTTTTACCGCTACCACCCACCACTTGCAACGAAGGAGAGTGTTTTAGAGGATCTTTCAGCGCTGCCGCCCGGGAAGAGCGCGGCGGACAAGCACTACCTCGGCTTTTTCGACGGGGAAACGCTTGTTGCCGTGTTGGACCTGATCGAGCGCTACCCGCAAGATGACACCGCCTACATCGGTTTTTTCATGACGAAAAAGGAGCGACAGGGCCGCGGCCTTGGCACGGCGCTGATCGGCGAGCTGTTGAACGAGCTGCGGCGGGAGAAATTCTGCAAGGTGCGCCTTGCGGTCGACCGGGGCAATCCGCAGAGCAAAGCGTTCTGGGAAAAGAACGGCTTTGCGCTGATGGGCGAGGAATTCCCGCACGGCGATTCGGCGTATCTGCCGATGGAACGCGCGCTGTAAAAGTAAAGAAAGCACCGCTGTGCAGAGGGTATCTGCACAGCGGTGCTTTTCATTTTTTGAGATTATTTCAATTCGTAAGTCCAATCTTCACCGTCCTGGCGGTAGAACAGCTCGCTGAGATCATCTTCTTCAAACACGCGGAGAAGGTCGAGCATGTCGGAAGACGCAAGATCGAGCGAGGGGAGACCGGCGAGCTCCGCCCACCAGACCTCGCCCTCGTCGGAAGAGCGCAGCGTTCCGGTGAACTGCTCCGCGCGATAGAGCAGCACGACATGACGCACGCCGTCTTCGCACCAGTCCTTGATCCCGCACAGGCGCGGAGAGGAGATCGTCAGACCTGTCTCCTCCTGAACCTCACGAATGACGGAATCTGTAAAGGATTCACCCTTTTCAACATGACCGCCCGGAAAAGCAACGCCTGACCAGTTGGGATCTGTGCGGTCCTGCACCAAAACCTTGCTGCCGCAGCGGAGCACGCACATATTCATCAGTTCGACGGGCTCAGAGCGTTTCATGTACAACACGTCCTTTTGGGTTTGAAAACTTGCTTGCTATCCATGACTACTGCGCACTGTGCGGCACCTTCGCCTTGGCGCTGAGCTTGTCGGCGCGGACAGCAAAGACTTCGACCGCGCGGGCCTGCCGCTCGGTGAATTTGTCCTCGCGGCCCGCCATGTGGCGCATGAGGGCGGTCAGCGCGGCGAGCTTTTCTTCACCGTCCAAAAATTCGACATGGCCGACGCCGGTGACGGAGGCGAAGTAGTATCCGCATTGGCAGGCGACATCATGTTCGTCGAGCGCACCGCGGCAGTCCATTTCAAAGGCGACGATCGGATTTTTGCGCAGAATGTCGAGCTTGCGACCCTCGCGTGCGCTGTGGCAGAAGAACGAGAACGCACCGTTTTCGTAAGAATAGCCGAAATTCAGCGGCAGAAGATACGGCTCTCCATCGTCTACCATGGCAAGATGGATCACTTTACAATCGTTGATAATGGAGAGAATTTCGCCCAGATCGGTGATCTCGCGGTCGCTTCTTCGCATGGGAGGTCCCCCTTTGATCGTTTTCCACATTTTACAGGGCGGAAGCGCAGATGTCAAGGCGGCGCGGCAAAGAAAAATCAAAATACCGGCGGTCTTCGACAAAAAAACGGCAGGAGGACAGGCTATACTTTGAGAAACGAAAGGGAAAACGCTTGAAAGAAACGGAGGGAGAGCAATGGAGGTCATTTCATCGGGCGATGCGCGCGAGCTGACGCTCACGCTGCGCGGAGAACTCGACCACCACGGGGCGAAGGAAGTGATGCAAAGGCTCGAATGGGAACTGGACAGCGCGCTGCCGGTCAAGCTGACGCTGGATTTTTCCGGTGTGAGCTTTATGGACTCGTCGGGGATCGCCGTGGTGATGCGCGCGCTCAAACGCATGCGTGCTATGGGCGGCAGCGCGGCGCTCAGAAACGTTCCACCGCAGGCGGGAAAAGTGTTCACTGCCGCGGGGGTTTTTCGCATCATACCGCTTGAGGAGGGAGAAAGGCGCAATGAAAGTTAAACCGAACAACTACATAGCCATCGAATTTCCGAGCCGCAGCGTGAACGAGGGCTTAGCGCGCGCCGCGGTCGCGGCGCTTGCCGCGCAGCTTGATCCGACGCTCGACGAGCTCGGTGACATCAAGACCGCCGTGAGCGAGGCGGTGACGAACGCCATCGTGCATGCCTATCCACAGGAGATCGGCCGGATCGCGCTGCGCGCGAGCATTTTTGACGGGAACCTGCTGGAGATCACCGTGCGCGACTGGGGCTGCGGCATTGCAGATGTGGAAAAGGCGCGCGAGCCGCTCTACACGACCGGCGGGGAAGAGCGCAGCGGCATGGGCTTTACGATCATGGAGAGTTTCATGGACGCGCTGACCGTGCGCTCGAAAAACGGCAAGGGGACGGTCGTGACGATGAAGCGCAGGATCGCGCTGCGCACGGCGCGCCGATGAACGGTACGGCGGAATTGCTGGAGGCTGCGGCGCAGGGCGACGAGCAGGCCTGCGAGCAAATGCTGCGCGAGAACAGCGGCCTCATCTGGAGCATCGTGCGCCGCTATTACGGCCGCGGCGTGGAGCCGGACGACCTCTATCAGCTCGGTTGCCTTGGATTTATCAAGGCAGTAAAGGGATTTGACTTTGCATTCAGAACGCAGTTTTCAACCTATGCCGTGCCGAAGATCGCGGGGGAGATCCGGCGTTTTCTGCGCGACGACGGTGCAATCAAGGTCAGCCGCTCGCTGCGCGAGCAGGCGGCGATGGTTTTTACAGCGCGCGAAAGACTGAAAAATGCGTTGGGACGCGAACCGGCGCTCTCCGAGCTTTCTGAAGAGACCGGGCTGAGCGCCGAGGAGATCGCGCAGTGCGAACTGGCGGTGGCCGCGCCGGACAGCTTGCAGCGCGAGACCGGCGACGGCCTGACGCTTGAGGGGGCGCTGGGCGGCGAATCGCCCGAGGAGGGGCTCATCGAGCGCATTGCGCTGCGCGAAGCTGTTGACCGTTTGCCCGAGCGCGAGAAAATGACGATTCTGCTGCGCTTTTTTAAGGGGCTGACGCAGGAGCAGGCGGCGCGCCTTCTGGGGGTGTCGCAGGTGCAGGTATCGCGCCTGGAGCGCCGGGCAATCGAGAAGCTGCGGCTGGCACTTTCGGACGCGCTTTAAAAAAGGACTCGTCCTGAAATTCGGTCATTGTGGCCCAGTAGCGCTTGGGCATGTGCGTCATGCGGAGCTTTTCGTTTTTGCGCGCTTCGATGGCAATGGTGTCATAAAAGCGGCGCCAAAGGCGGCGATAACCCGCCTCTTCTTCATCGGGTTGTGCCATTTCGAAGTGCTCGAGCGGTACGATGCGCGATACGCCGCCGCTGTAGAGCAGTGCCTCGCGGTGCGTGCGATCGTAAAGGAAAAAGACTTCATTGTGGTAGCGCTCGCAGAAGTGGCGGCGCAGCATGGGCAGTACGCGGTTTTTCGGTTTGATTTCTGCGCCGAGCACACCGTCAAAGTCGGAAAAGCGGGTAAAGCCGCGAAACTGCTCGACCTCGCTCGACAGATGCCGCACAGCCTTGAGCAGCGGAAGATAAGTCTCATCACTCAAACGCGAGAGCAGCGGTGCGCCCTCGCGGTAGAATTTGACAATGAAACGGTAAATGGACATCTCCTTGTCGGGGAGGCAGGTGAGGAATGCGCGGCGCAGGAACGGGCCGACATCGGGACTCCTTCGGTAAAGACTGCGGTAGATACGCTGCGCGTGCGCGTGGTCGGTTACAACCGCGCGGATCTCAAATAATGACGGTTCTTCGTCCCCATCGTGCAGGATCGCGGTGGGGCGTTCTTTTTTTGTGTAGCTTTCAAACACGCAGCACAGGAGCCCTTCGAAGCTGCCATCATATTGATAGATGATCTCGCGCCATGCCATGGGTTCCTCCTTCAGCCGACCTGGTCGAAAAGTGATAGCTGCTGCACTTCGGCCTGCGGCAGCGCGCGGCGCTCCACGGCCATGAGATTTTGCAAAATGCTCTCCTGCGACAGCCTGAGCGGCGCAGCGCAGCGCCCGCCGCAGGTGAGAAAGTACTGCGCGCGTTTCATCACAACGCCGAGTTTTTGAAGATCTTCGGCGCGCAGCGCACCTGAGCGGCGCGCGACCAAAATGCGCTTGGCGCTCACAACGCCGACACCCGGCACACGCAGCAGGGCTTCATAGTCTGCGCGGTTGACCTCAACGGGAAAAAACTCGGGGTGGCGCAGCGCCCAACAGCACTTGGGGTCGAGATCGGGATTAAAGTCCGGCGCGCTGTCATCGAGCAGCTCGTTTGCACGAAAGCCGTAAAACCGAAGCAGCCAGTCGGCCTGATAAAGCCGATGCTCGCGCAGCAGCGGCGGCTTGGTGTCGAGCGCGGGCAGGAGCGTATTTTCTACGACCGGCACATAGGCCGAGTAGAAAACGCGCTTGAGGCGATAGGAATCATAGAGCGCCTGCGTGAGATTTAAGATGTGCAGGTCGCTTTCCTTCGTTGCGCCGACGATGAGCTGGGTGCTCTGTCCCGCAGGGGCAAAGCGCGGCGCGTGCTTGTATTTGACAAGCTCCTGCCGGCTTTGCTTCGCGCGGTCGCGGATCTGCGTCATCGGGCGCAGGATCGCCTGCCTGGTCTTGTTCGGAGCAAGCAGCTTGAGCCCCGCCTCACTCGGCAGCTCGATGTTCACGCTCAGCCGGTCGGCCAAAAAGCCGAGCTGCTCAACAAGCTCCGGCGACGTGCCGGGAATGGCCTTGGCGTGGATATAGCCGTTGAAGCGGTATTTGTTGCGCAAAAGCGAGAGCGCACGGATCATCAGCTCCGTTGTGTAATCCGGCGAGCGAAGCACGCCGGAGGAGAGGAAGAGGCCTTCGATATAGTTTCGCCGGTAGAATTCGATCGTCAGCTCAGATAGCTCCTCGGGCGTAAAGGTCGCGCGCGGCGTGTCGTTCGTGCAGCGGTTGACGCAGTATTTGCAGTTGTAGCAGCAGTCGTTCGAGAGCAGTACCTTCAAAAGCGTTACGCAGCGGCCATCGGCAGAGAAGCTGTGGCAGCAGCCTGCGACAGACGAGGAGGTGCAGCCAATCTTCCCCTCCTGAAAACCGCGCTTTGCGCCGCTTGAGGTGCAGGAAGCGTCATACTTTGCCGCATCTGCCAGAATGGTGAGCTTATCGATGAGATCCATGAGCGCTCAGCGGGCGTATCTGTTTCTGCGCTTTTTGACCGGCTGATCAAGAAGAAGGAGAACGTTCATCACCTTGGTGGTGACGACGCTGACACCGATAAAGGTGAAGATGAAAGCAGAAGCCGACATGATGAGTTCCTCCCTGATAATAGAATCTTTGTTCGAGTATGATTATAAATCGAACAAACGTTCTTGTCAACAGAAATCGAACAAAATATCTATTTTTGATGAACGCAGTTGACCGATGGCGAGAAAAAGGGTAAAATAAAAAAAGATCAGGAAAGGTGAGAAAGAAACGTATGAGCGATTTTAACGCCCGCTATGCCGCAGCAAGAAAAGCGGCCATTGCGCGGGATTTTGCAAAACTCAACCCCGAACAGCGCCGCGGTGTGCTGACGACCGAGGGCGCGCTGCTGCTGCTTGCGGGCGCGGGCAGCGGCAAGACGACGGTGCTCATCAACCGCGTCGCAAACCTTTTGACTTACGGGCGCGGGAGCGACAGCGAGGACGTGCCGCAGTGGGCGACAGAGGACGATCTTGTATTCTTGGAAAGCTATCCCGCGCACCCGACGGCGGAGGAGCGCAGCCGCATGGTGCACCTCTGCGCGCTTGAACCTGCTGCGCCTTGGTCGCTGCTGGCGGTGACGTTTACCAATAAGGCGGCAAACGAGCTGCGCGAGCGGCTCTCTGCCTTTGGCATTCAGGGTGCGGAGAGCGTGTGGGCGATGACATTCCACTCCGCCTGCGTGCGCATTTTGCGCAGGGACATTGACCGCCTTGGTTTTTCGCGCGATTTTACGATCTACGATACGGACGATTCCAAGCGCGTCATCAAGGATATCCTGAAAGAACTGGATATTGATGAAAAGAAGCTCACGCCGCGCGAGGTGCTTTCGGCCATCTCGAATGCGAAGGACGCGATGGAGACGCCGGAGGACTATTCCCGCCGCTGGAAAAACAGCGGCGACTGGCGCAAGGAAGCCATTGCCAGGATCTATGTCCGCTATGTGCAAAGACTCGCCGAGGCAAACGCGCTCGACTTTGACGACATTCTTCTCCACGCGGTCACGCTGCTGCAAAAGGAGGACGAGGTGCGCGAGTACTACCGCCGCAAGTTCCGTTATGTGCTCATCGACGAGTATCAGGACACGAACCGCTTGCAGTATCTTTTGATGAAGCAGCTTGTGGGGGAAAAGGGTAACGTCTGCGTCGTCGGCGACGATGACCAGAGCATTTACAAATTTCGCGGCGCGGACATCACAAATATTTTGAACTTTGAAAAGGAATACAAGGGCTGCCGCACGATCCGCCTGGAGCAGAACTACCGCTCCTCGCAGAATATCCTTGACGCGGCGAACGCCGTCATCAAGAACAACACCGGCCGCAAGGGCAAGACCCTCTGGACCGATGCGGGCGCGGGCGACCGCGTGCTCATCAAGACGGTTTTCAACGAGCAGGACGAGGCGAATTTTGTTGTCAGCAGCATTATGATGGACTACAACCGCGGCCGGAACTGGAAAGAAAATGCCGTGCTGTACCGCATGAACGCACAGTCGAACGCGCTCGAATACGCCTTCAAACGCAACGGCGTGCCGTATCAGGTCGTGGGCGGCACCAAGTTCTTCGAGCGTGCCGAGGTCAAGGACATGCTTGCGTATCTTGCCGTCATCAACAACCCGAGCGACGATCTGCGTCTGCGGCGCATTATCAACAATCCGCCGCGCGGCATCGGCGGCACGACGATCGAGCGTGTGCAGATGCTGGCAAACGAGCAGAATATCCCGATGATGGCTGTTTTGCAGCGCGCGGGGGAGTATGCCGTGCTCAAGAACGCGGCGGGCAAGCTCGAGCGCTTTGCCGCCCTCATCGGCACGCTGCGGGAGGCGGCGGAAACGACGGCGCTTGCGGAATTCTACGAGCTTGTCTGCGAGCAGACGAGCTACGTGAGCGCGCTTCGGGAAAAGGGCGACATGGAGAGCCGCGGAAGGCTTGAAAACGTGCAGGAACTCAAGTCGAACATTCTCTCGTTCCTTGAAAATGACCCGGAGGACGCGACACTTTCGGGCTTTCTCAATGAGATCGCACTCTACACCGATCTTGACAGCGCCACGAGCGACAACTGCGTGACGATGATGACGATGCACAGCGCGAAGGGCCTTGAGTTCCCCTGCGTGTATGTCGTCGGCATGGAGGAAGGGATCTTCCCCGGCGAGCGTGTGCGCTACAACGATGATGAAGTCGAGGAGGAGCGCAGGCTCTGCTATGTTGCAATGACGCGTGCCAGAGAGCGCCTCACGATGACCTGCACACGCCAGCGCATGCTCTTTGGCCGCACGAGCGCCAGCGAGCCTTCGCGCTTTTTGGAGGAAGTTCCCGCAGAGAACGCCGATTGGGTCGGCCGTCAGGCACAGGGGACGTCCGGCTTTGGCGACACGGGCTTTGACGAGGGGAGTTCCTATTCTACGCGCGGCTACGGCGGCTACGGTCAGGGCGCGGCACGCTACGACAGCGTGATGCAGCGCAGACCAAAATCGCAGGCGTCGCAAAAACTCGCGGCGCAGAAGCCCGCCGCCTCCGCGCCGCTGCTTCAGCTTTCCTCCGGCGACCAGATCCACCACAAGACGTTCGGTGACGGACTGGTCATCTCCGTCACCCCTATGGGCGGCGATGCGCTCATCGAGGTGGCGTTTGATACGGTTGGCACCAAAAAATTGATGCTGAAAACAGCGGGGGTACATATCACCAAGCTGTAAAAAAGAGACGGACCAAGAGTCCGTCTCTTTTCTCATGCCGTCCATACGAGCTTGTGGAACGATCCGTTCCACAGCCGGTCAGCTTCTTCCTCAATCCTACTGCGCTGCAAGGCTTGTAAAGGTATTAACCCTGTCAATTCGACAGTTTTTCCACGACGTTTCCAAATGCCGACGATCTTCCCGTCGAGCAGAATGGCAGGCCGCACGATGCCGGATAGCGTGAACACGCTGCGCAGTGCATCTTCGGGGAGAAACGGATTTGCCCGCTTTTCATAGCCCAGCATCAGCGGGTCGAAGCCCGCGAGAAAACGACAGCAGGATAGGTCACCGATAATGTTAATATCATCAAGTCTGTAAAATGCTTTACCTTCACAGACAAATTCGCGCGGGGAGAGAGATTCGATGAGCGGCAGCAGCTCACGCTGGGGTAGGCCGAAGAAGTATGCGGCGTCCTGTACTGTTACGGGACCGTAGTGCGTCAGATACCGCCGCATGAGAGCGCGCAGGGCGTCGGCTTTTGTCATCGATGCAAACAGCGGGCAGGGGCGAAAGGCCTTTTTCTGCTGCGCGGTGTGGCAGAGCACGCCACTTTCGCATAGCGCGCGGAGCAGCCCGCCCCAGGGATCGAACGCGCTTTGCTCTTCATCGGCGGTCATGCCGTGCTCGCGGCAGAGAAGGCGCAGCTCCTCGCGGCCGCCGCAGCCTTTTTGGGCGGCGTCTAAAATGATCGCGGCCAACTCGCGCTTGCGCGCGGCGGAGAGATGGTCGTCATTTTCCATTGTGTCGCACGGACGAAGAAAATGGCTGCGCCCATTGTAGAGGAAGAGGGGCAGGTCGCTCTGTGCGATCAGATGCAGTGTGCCGCGCAGCGCCCATGTTTTGACGGTGGAGGTGCGCAGGATATCCTCATCCGGCGCTTTCCCGCAGCGGAGACGCAGCGCATGCAGGCAGTTGCCGTAAAACTGCGCCTGCAAGCCGCAGAGACCGCGCAGCACGGCGAGCTCGTCCGCTGCGGGGGTAAAAAGATACTGCCGGTTCATGCGGAGCAGAAGCATGTCGTCGATCTGCATGGAGAGCCTCCGTTCGGTGCAAATTTTCCTGCCGGAATACTTGCGAAAAATGCGGTATTTTGATATGCTATGTCACATTGTAACATGTGAGATATTCAGGAGGCAACTATGAAAAATCCTAAAGTCCGCCAGATCATTCTGCCGCTGATCACGGCGATGATCTGGGGCAGCTCCTTTGTGACCCAGAGTCTCAGCGCGGGGCATCTCGGATGCTTCAGCTTCAACGCGCTGCGTTCCATTCCTGCGGCATTGGCGCTGCTGTTGCTGCTGCTTGTTGTGCGGCGCATTCGCCCGCGCGAGAAGTATACCGCAGAGGAAAAGCGCGCGCTGCTGCACGGCGGCCTGATCTGCGGGTTCTTCCTTACACTCGGCGTCAATTTGCAGCAGTTCGGCATTGAAACGACGACCGCAGGCAAGGCGGGCTTTATCACGACGCTCTATATCGTGCTCGTGCCGGTGTTCAGCATCATGCTGGGCAAAAAGGCGAAGAAGAGCACCTGGATCTATGTGCTCTTTGCCGTGGCGGGGCTTTATTTCCTCTGCTTTGACGGCGGCTCCGTCTCGTTCAGCAGCGGTGATTTCTATATTTTCCTCTGCGCCTTTGCCTTCACTGCGCAAATCCTCGCGGTGGATCATTATGTGCAGCGGGTGGACGGCATTGCGCTTTCCTGCGCGCAGTTCGTGGTGGTCATTGTGCTCTCGGCCGTCGGCGCGCTCGTCTTCGGCGAGCACACCACGCTTGCGGCTGTAAAGACCTGCCTTCCGTTTTTGCTCTATGTCGGCGTGATGTCGAGCGGCGTGGGCTATACGCTGCAGATCCTTGCGCAGAAGGACGGCGACCCGACGGTCGTGTCGCTGATCCTGAGTCTGGAATCCTTCTTTGCGGTCGTGTCGGGAGCGATCTTCCTGCACGAGCGTATGAGCCTGCGCGAGTACTTCGGCTGTGCGCTGATGCTCACGGCGGTCATTCTCTCTCAGCTGCCGGAGAAAAGCGCCAAAGCGGTTGAAAGCGGCAAGGAAGAGTGATATAATAAACCGATTTAACAAAAATGTGAAGGAAACGGACAGACTATCATGCGGATCAATATTTTAGGCGTTGGCTTTGATAATGTGACGATGGAAGAAGCGCTTGCGCGCGGGGAAAAGCTCCTCTGCACGCCCGGCGCGCACTACGTTGTCACACCCAATCCCGAGATCGTGGAGACCTGCCGCGCGGACGCTGCGGCAAACGCCGCGGTGAACGGCGCGGATCTTGTTTTGCCAGACGGCATCGGCATTGTGTACGGGGCGAAGATCCTGCACGAACCGCTCAGAAGCCGTGTGCCGGGGATCGAATTCGGCACGGGCATGATCGAGCGCTGCGCAAAGCTCGGCAAGAGCGTTTTCTTACTCGGCGCGAAGCCGGGCGTTGCCGAACAGGCGGCGGAAAACCTCAAAAACCGTTTTCCCGGCCTTGTGGTTGCCGGTACGCACGACGGCTACTTTAAGGAAGATGCGCCCATCGCTGAGGAGATCAAAGCGAGCGGCGCGGATATGGCGCTTGTGTGCCTCGGCGCACCCAAGCAGGAGCTCTTTATGGCGAAGTACGGCGAAGCGACCGGCTGCTCTCTTCTGATGGGGCTTGGCGGCTCGATGGATATTTTTGCAGGCGTTGCGCAGCGCGCACCGGAGTTCTACTGCAAGCACAATCTGGAGTGGTTCTACCGCCTTATCAAAAATCCGTCCCGCATTGGCCGCATGATGAAGCTGCCGCTCTTTCTTGTCCATGTTTCGGGGGCGAAGCACAAATGAAGGGGAAGCTGATCGTATTTGAGGGAACGGACGGCTCGGGCAAGGCCACGCAGAGCAAGCTCCTCTTCGAGAGATTGCAGCGCGAAGGGATCGACTGCCGCAAGCTCAATTTCCCACGCTATGGGGAAAAATCCGCCGCACTCGTTGAACTGTACCTCGGTGGGGCGTTCGGCACCCACCCGGACGATGTGAACGCCTATGCCGCGTCGACATTTTATTCGGTCGACCGTTATGCGTCCTATAAGCAGGACTGGGGAAAATATTACGAGGCGGGCGGCCTTCTCATTGCCGACCGCTACACGACCTCAAACGCCGTGCATCAGGCGGGCAAGCTGCCGGACGGCGAGCGGGAGAAGTACCTCAACTGGCTCTTTGGCTTCGAATATGACCTTTTGGGTCTGCCGGAGCCGGCGCTCGTCTTTTATCTCGACGTGCCGACCGAGCTGACCGAAAAGATGATGCGCGGACGTGAGCAGGCGACCAACACAAAAGCCGACATCCACGAGCAGGACGCTGCCTATCTGCGCGCCTGCCGTGAAAACGCGAAAAAGGTCGTGGAGCGCTGCGGCTGGCAGCGCATCGATTGCTCGAAAAACGGCGAGATGCGTTCGATCGAGGATATTCACGAGGAGATTTACCGCCGCGTAACGGAACTTTTGAAGGCTTGACCGCGTCAAAGAGAAGTGAAAAGGGACGCTTACGCGCCCCATCTTCACAGGAGGAAGGTGCCTTAGCAGCAGCAGTCGTTGCTGCCGCCGCAGCCGCAGCTGTTGCCGCAGTTACAGCCGCTGCCGAAGGTGCTGCCGTTTCCACAGCCACCGCAGCAGAGGATCAGGATAACGATCAGGATCAGCCACAGGCAGTTATTATTGTTATTGCACATTTTTTGGTTCACCTCACTTGTCATGCTCTGCACTATCCTATGCGCGAGCGCGCAAAGGTGGGCCTGACCATACCAAAAATGTTGAGAGAATTTGAGATCGACCAAGCAAGGAGGATCTATGAGCTACGAGGATAACTACGACCAGACCGCTCGCTGGGACGCCGAAAGCGTCCGCGAAGCGGAAGTGCGCACGCAGCACCGCGCCACGCGCAGCAGCGCCGAGCGGCAGAAACTGAAAAGGAAGGGCAAGCGCCGCCGCTTTGCGCTGTGGCTTGCATTCGTACTGATCGTTTCGGCGATTTTGGCCGGTGTGGGCTGGCTGCTGGCAGACGACATGTGCTCGTTCAACAAAGACCCCGTTGAAACGACCATTGAGATCACGCGCGACGACAATCTGAGCACCATTGCCAACAAGCTCCACGAGGATGGGCTTGTCCGCTACAAGTGGTTCTTTAAGCTTTTCGGCAGGGTGCGTCACGCCGAGAGCCGCATTGGTATCGGCACCTATGCCGTCAACAGCGACATGGACTATGATGCGCTCATCAATCGCATGAGCAACAAGAATGCCTCGCTCACGGCCAACACGGTCAAGATCTCAATCCCCGAGGGGTATAATGTCCGTCAGATTATCGCGCTGATGGACAAGTACGGCGTCAACACGGCGGAAAAGCTCACCGATGCGGCGCTGAACGCGGATTTCAACTATTCGTTTATCGACAACAACAAAAAAGGCGATCTGACGCGCCTGGAGGGTTACCTTTTCCCGGATACCTATGAGTTCTTCGTAGACGAGGATCCGGCGCACGCGCTGTCAAGACTGCTTGACAACTTCAACACGAAGATGAGCGATGAGATTATGCAGCAGGTCGAGTCCTCCGGCTACTCGCTCAATCAGATCCTGACCATCGCTTCGCTCATTGAAAAGGAAACGGACGGAACCGACCGCGAGAACATCGCTTCCGTCATCTACAACCGTCTCAATAACGTAGGTGAGACGTACCACAAGCTCCAGATCGACGCCTCGCTCATCTACGGTCTTGGCGAGAACTACACCGGAACGCTGACGAGCAGCGACCTCAACTACAACACGCCTTACAACCTCTCGATGTACGAGGGTCTGCCGCCGACGCCCATTGCAAACCCCGGCCTTGCCTCCATTCAGGCGGCGCTCGACCCGGCGCAGACGAATTATTACTTCTACGCGCTCGGCAAGGACAAAGTACACCACTTCTTCAAGACCTACGCAGAGCATGCGAGCTTCGTCAGCTCCAGCCAGTACGCAGGATAACAAAAACGGACGCGGCAGCATGGCGCAAGCCATGCTGCCGCTTTGAAAGAGGAACAGTATGAGAAGAAAACCGGAGATTCTCGCCCCGGCGGGCGATATGGAAAAGTTGCAGATGGCCGTGCTCTACGGCGCGGACGCGGTGTACCTTGCGGGTACGAGCTTCGGCATGCGCTCGTTTGCGGGCAACTTTGCACCCGAGGAGCTGCCCAAGGCTGTGAAGTTCGCGCATGACTATGGCGTGCGCGTACATGTGACGGTGAACACCATGCCGCGCAACGATGAGGTCGCGCGTCTGCCCGAGCATCTTGAGCGGCTGAACGACGCGGGCGTCGATGCGCTCATTTTAGCCGACCTCGGCGCGTTCACGCTCGCGGGGAAGTACGCGCCGAAGTGCGAGCGGCATATCTCCACGCAGCAGTCCATCGCCAACTACGAGTGCGCCCGCGCGTGGTACGATTTGGGTGCGAAAAGAGTGGTACTGGCAAGGGAAGTATCTTTACAGGAAATCTGCGAAATGCGGGCGAAGATCCCCGCGGAATTGGAGATCGAGACCTTCTGTCACGGCGCGATGTGCGTGAGCTATTCGGGCAGATGCCTGCTCTCGAACTACATGACCGGGCGCGACTCGAACCGCGGCGCCTGCGCCCAGCCCTGCCGCTACCAGTATGCGCTGATGGAGGAAAAGCGTCCCGGAGAATATTTCCCTGTCTTTGAGGACGAGAAGGGCACTTACATCATGAACTCGCGCGATATGTGCATGATCGACCATCTGGACGACATCATGGACGCGGGCATCGACTGCATCAAGATCGAGGGCCGCGCAAAGTCCGCCTACTACGCCGCTATTGTGACGGGCGCGTACCGCCACGTGCTCGACGATGTGGCGGCGGGCAGGGAAGCAGACCCCGTCTGGCGCGACGAGGTGGAGCACGTCAGCCACCGCCATTATTCCACGGGCTTTTACTACGGTCAGCCGGGGCAGTATTACACCAATTCCCGCTACATCCGCGACTGGCAGGTCTGCGCGGTCGTGACGGACTGCGACGAGCAGGGCAACGCGACGCTGTCGCTGCGCAACAAGTTTGCCGCGGGCGACGAGATTGAGCTTGTCGGCCCCGACTGCCGCCCCTTCACGATGACCGCTCCCGTAATGCACGATCTCGAGGGCTTCGAGCTTACCGAGCCGCGCACGCCGCAGACGGTCTTCAAAATGAAGCTGCCGCGTTATGTGCCGCCAATGAGCTTCGTGCGCCATGCGGTCTCGCTGGGCGCGAAGGACTGAGGACAAAATGAAAAGGGCCGCTCTCTTCCAAAAGAGAGCGGCCCTTTTTTTGCGCTTTTCCTTATTTCTGTTCCGCTTTCAAAAGCTTTCGCTGGGCGAGGATGCCCGGCAGGATCGCGCACAGCGAGCCTGCGAGGAAACAGACGATACCGACGATCATGTTGAGCGGGATTTCCTCCTTGAGGAAAATGAGCGCGAAGATCGGCGCGAAGATCGGCTTTAGGAAGAAGATGAGCGACGCCTCCTGCGCGGAGGTCTTCTCCATCGCCATCATGTGGCAGACGAAGCCCGCCGCCGAGTTGATGCAGCAGATGTAGAGGAGCGCCGGCAGGGCGGAGAGGGGAATGTTTTCAAAGAGCGGCACGTCGATGAAGATCTTCAGCCCCAGCGCGCCGTAGAGCGATGCGCCCGCCGCTGTGCGGCCGAAGAGCAGCAGAGCGACAAGCTCCGTTGCGCCGAAGAGAAAGCTCAGGCAGGTGACGGCGATGCCGCCGAAGCGCGGCGTGCGCTTTTTGCCGAACACGCTGTAAAAAGAGAACATGGCGGCGGACAGAATGGCGAGCAGCGCGCCCGTGGGGTCGAGTGAAGCGTGGACGGGGTCGATGATAATGAGCGCGGCGGTCAGTTCAAGGATGAGCGCGATGATGTGGTTTTTATGGATCTCCTCGTGCAGCAGGAGATGCGCGAGCATCGTAACGAAGATCGGATTGCAGGAGAAGATGACCGCGACGATGGACGCGCGCGTATAGGTGACGGACATCTGATAGAGCGACATGGCGATGACGACGCACAGAAAGCCCGCGCACGCAAAGAAGCCGAGATCCTTGCGCGTGAGTACGGCGTTTTTCTTCCTGATCGAGCGCATGGCGAAGGGAATGAGCAGTACGCCGCCGACGAGAAAGCGCAGGCAGGTGATCTGCATGGGGGCAAACACGCCATGCACCGTTTTGAGCATGACCTCCATTGTGCTGAAGATCACGGCGCAGAGGACGATAAAAATATAGCCGGAACGGGAACGGTTCATAATGATTCTCCCTTCATTCATCAAACGAAAGCAGTATATGCCATTTTCTACACAAAGGCAAGGGCGGGTTTCGGCGAGGACTCAGGCAGCGCTGTCTTTTTGACCGCCGCCGTGATATACTGAAAACGCTTTTGTGCCCTTTTTGTGCGGAAAAGGGCGGCATTTTACACTTGCAACCGGAACGCAACCGATAATATCGCGATAGTTGGTGGCGAAAAATGCGGGAAATCGCTACCATAGAGCCGTTGGGAGGTGATGATATGGAACTTGTGGGCGTGGCTTCCTTTGCTGTTGTTCTTTTGCTTGGCCTTTCGGTGATCGTCACATTTGTGGTCTTGGGGATCGCCCTCATAAAAGCGCTGATCCGATACATCAGGTCAAAAGATGTCAGAAAAGAAAAAGCTGAGATCAAGCGATCGCTGGGCGAGGTTTTGAAACAGCATCGTGAAGAGTGCAAAATGACGCAGGAATTTGTAGCAGAGTCGGTCGGTGTAAGCAGGCAGGCGGTTTCCAAATGGGAGAACGGAACGTCTGACCCGAGCACTTCGAACTTGATTGCCCTTGCAAAGCTGTTTGACCTTTCGGCCGAAGAATTGCTGCACGAAGTACGGTAATTGAGAAACAAGAACGTTGCAAATGTTATGAGGTATTATCGGTGATGAAGAAAAAAGGAAAATGCAAGATCAGATATATTCTATTGGGAGCGATGTTCGCCGCGCTGTTGTTGTTAATTGTCTTCATGCGTTTCGGCGGTTTATCCACAGGGGAAGCCGCCGATGTGGATGAGCTTCAAGAATATGCGCTCCCGGTGGAAGCCCTTTCTATCCCGGAAGAGAAAAAGATCATCGCACTGGGCGAGGCAACGCACGGAAACGTTGAATTCCAGCGATTGAAGCTGGAGGTCTTCAAAAAACTGCTCGAAGAGCGCGGCGTCAGGGCGTTTGCGCTTGAGGGCGACTGCGGCGGATGCGAAGCGGTCGATCGGTATATCCACGGCGGGGAGGGAACTGCGCAGGAGGCTGCGGCTGCGATCGGCTTTGCCATTTATCGGACGGAGGAGATGGCAGAACTCGTCTCCTATCTGCGTGAATACAACGAAAACGCTTCGGCGGGGGAGGATGTTCGCTTTTACGGCTTTGATATGCAGCGAATTTCCCGCACGTTTCAATTTTTGATGGAAGGCTGCGCGGAATCGAACATCGACACGACCGAGTTGGAGAAGCTCACGGAGGGAGAGAATTTGAACCCCGCATACGATCTCTCCGCGCAGGCAGGGATTCTCTCACGGGTAAAGAATGAACTGGAAAGCAGCGGCGCATCCGACAAGACGCTCCATTATGCGGATATGCTGCTGCAATATTGCGAATTGCAAAGCGTGCCGACCGCTGACGGCGGCGCGCTGCGAGATGGATTCATGGCGGAAAATGTGAAGTGGATCTTTCAGCAGGAGCAGCAGCGCGGCCATGAACGCATCTTTGTAACGGGTCACAACAGCCATGTTGCAAAATGGGGCAGCTACGACTCCATGGGGAAAATACTGTCCGAGGACGCAGAGAATGGTTACTATGCGATCGGTACGGATTTTTATAAAACGCGCTGCAATCTGCCGGCGAGGTCATCCGGCAAACGCACCGAGCAGGTGTTTTATTCCCATGACCCCTTGGCTAAGGCGGCAAAACTCGCCGGATATGATCGCTGCTGGCTTGATTTTGCAAAAATCCCGGAACACTCGGAACTTGGCGGCGAGATTGCTGAATACACCACTCTCGGGAATCTGGGAGAAAGCTATTCGCTCCTGATGCGGCTGCTCCCGCCAAGCTATCGGATGTTTCAGCCGCCCGCAGTGCTCTATGACAGCATGATCTTTGTATCGGACGCCACCCCTACGAAAATTATCTCGGAAGCGTAACTGATGAAAAAGATACCGTTGTTGTGATGATCTGTTGCTTGACAAAAATGAGATTTGGGATATAATATCACGCGTGAAACGCGATGAAAAAGTCAGCTTTGCAAACGGGCCTGAAGCGAGAGGGAAACGGTGAAAGCCCTCGGCGACCGGTGCAGAGCAGCCGCTTTGGAGCAGTCCGCGAGGAGCGGAACGTCTCGTCCCCGTTACCGGACGGCTAAGATGCCTTTCCCACGGGGGAAGGATAATTAGGGTGGTACCGTGAAGCATAAAAGCCTTCGCCCCTATGGATAGGGACGGAGGCTTTGTTTTTTTAGAAAGGAACAGGATCATGCGAAAAAGAGGATACCTGATCGCGTCGCTCGCGATGCTCCTTCTTCTCGTGCTGAGCGGCTGCAAGGGCAATAAGCTGCCAGACGGCATGGACGAGGACGAGGTCGCGCGCGCGGGGCTTTCCGTGATGTCGCAGCTGACGAAGGGCGAATATGAAGAGGTCTACGACGCGCTGCGCGAGGACGTGCGCGAGCAGACGAGCGCCGATGATATCAAAAAGATGATGGACGCCGCGACCGAGGGGCGCGGCCACTTCAAAAAGGTGAAGGACTCGATGGTGACGGGCGTGATGGACACGGAGGAAGTGCATGGCATTGCCGTTATCCGCGCAAAGTACGACAAAAAATCCGTGATCTTCCGCATCGCCTTCGACCCGGAGATGAACCTCATCGGACTGGATGTGAGGGGAAAGTGAGAAAATGGCGAGAAAAGCTATTGACATGACGAAAGACCCGCGCGGCGGGCAGTTTGAATACTTCCGCACGATGAGCGACCCCTGGGCGGGCATCACGGTCCCGGTGGATATTACGGATCTTCTCGATTCGCTCCATGGCCGTCCGTTTTTTCTCAGCTATCTCTACGTGGTGATGCGCGCGGCGAACGCCGTGCCAGAGCTGCGGCGGAGATTGCTGAGCGACTGGCAGGTCGTCGAATACGACCACTGCGACCCGTCGTACACCGTGATGAAGCCGGATGGCGCGGGCGTTTACGTCTACTGCCTGCTCGAAGACGACCTCTCATCGTATGAAAAGTTCGTCGCCGAGGGCAAGCGGCGGCAGAAGGAGACGCTCGCGCGCGGCACGCTGACCGAGGACGGTGACGTGCTGGCAAATTTCTTTGTCTCCTGCGTGCCGTGGCTCTACTATACGCAGATCAAGGAGCCTGCCGGCGGCGCGGACGACAGCAATCCGCGCTTTGCCTGGGGAAAATGCCGCGAGGAAAACGGCCGCACGATGCTGCCGATGTCACTTTTTATCAACCATGCGCTCTGCGACGGCTGGCATGTCGCGCAGTTCTATCAAAACCTCGAGCGCGAGCTCGCGGCGTTGAGCGCTTATCTGAAAGAGCAAAACGAACAACAAAAAATTTTACAATAAAAGGAGAAACCAACTTATGTCTCAGCCCAAGTATTACGGTCTCAACGAGCTGCGGGAAATGTTCCTGCACTTCTTTGAGACGAAAGGCCACCTGCGCCTGCCCAGCTTTTCCCTGATCCCGCAGAACGACGCGTCGCTGCTGCTCATCAACTCCGGCATGGCGCCGATGAAGCCTTTCTTCACCGGCGAGCAGGAGCCGCCGCGCCACCGCGTGACCACCTGCCAGAAGTGTATCCGCACCGGCGACATTGAAAACATCGGCCACACCGCCCGCCACGGCACGTACTTTGAAATGCTCGGCAACTTCTCGTTCGGCGACTATTTCAAGACCGAGGCGATCCACTGGGCGTGGGAATTTTTGACGAGCCCCGAGTGGGTGGGTCTTGACCCCAACCGTCTGTATCCATCCGTCTTCGCCGGCAACGAAACGACGCCCGCCGATGACGAGGCATTCCGCATCTGGCACGAGGAGATCGGCATTCCCGAGGACCGCATCTTCAAGTTCGGCAAGGAGGACAACTTCTGGGAGCACGGCTCCGGCCCCTGCGGTCCTTGCTCTGAAATTTACTACGACCGCGGCGAAAAGTACGGCTGCGGCAAGCCCGGCTGCACCGTCGGCTGCGACTGCGACCGCTATATGGAGGTCTGGAACGTCGTCTTCTCTCAGTTCGACAACGACGGCCACGACCACTATACCGAGCTCAAGCAGAAGAACATCGACACCGGCATGGGCCTTGAGCGTCTTGCCGTTGTGTGCCAGGACGTTGACTCCCTCTTCGACGTCGACACGGTGATGAACATCACGAACAAGGTCACGGAGATCACCGGCGCGAGCTACGGCCAGAGCTGCGAGAAAGACGTTTCCCTGCGCGTCATCACCGACCATATCCGCTCCGCCTCCTTCATGATCTGCGACGGCGTGCTGCCCAGCAACGAGGGCCGCGGCTACGTGCTGCGCCGCCTGCTGAGAAGAGCCGCGCGCCACGGCAAGCTCCTCGGCGTCAACCGTCCGTTCCTCTATGAGGTCGTGGACACGGTCGTGCACGAGAATGAGGGTCACTATCCCGAGCTGCGCGAGCGTCAGGCCTATATCACCAAGGTCATCCGCACGGAGGAAGAAAACTTTGCTAAGACCATCGACGGCGGCATGAAGATCTTCACCGAGCTTCTCTCCGCCCACAAGGAAAAGGGCGAGACCGTATTCTCCGGCGCGGACGCGTTCAAGCTCTACGACACCTACGGTTTCCCCATCGACCTGACGATCGAAATGGTCGAGGACGAGGGCATGACGCTCGACCGCAAGGGCTTCGATGAGGAGATGCAGGAGCAGAAGACCCGCGCGCGCGAGGCGCGCAAGGCGCTCGGCGACCTCGGCTGGGCAGGCGTTGAGTTCGGCAAGGATGTGCCGTCCACCGAATTTGTCGGCTATGACCACGACGCCATCGACGATGCGAAGATCGTCGCGCTGGTGGTCGAGGGCGAGCAGGCTGAGGCTATGATGAGCGGCGTGGAGGGCATTGTCGTACTCGACAAGTCCCCGTTCTACGCTGAAATGGGCGGCCAGATCGGCGACACGGGCGTGATCCGCTGCGGCGAGAGCGTCTTTGAGGTCACCGACGTCCAGAAGAACAAGGGCGGCAAGTTCATGCACAGCGGCAAGGTCGTCTCCGGCAGCTTCCAGCTTGGTGACACCGTGGAGGCGAGCATCGACGCAGAGCGCCGCATGGCGATCCGCCGCGGCCACACGGCCACGCACCTTCTCGACGCCGCGCTCAAGGCGGTGCTCGGCGACCATGTGCATCAGGCGGGTTCTCTCGTTGAGCCCGACCGTCTGCGCTTCGACTTCACGCACTTTGAGTCCATCACGCCCGAGCAGCTGCTCGCGGTCGATACCTTCGTCAACGACGCGATCCTGCGCGGCATTCCCGTTGTGACCGAGGTGCTGCCCATCGAGGAAGCGAAGAAGAAGGGCGCTGTCGCGATGTTTGGCGAAAAGTACGGCGACGTCGTCCGCGTGGTCGAGATGGGCGATGTGTCCATGGAGTTCTGCGGCGGTACGCACCTTGACAACACCGCCAAGGTCGGCCTCTTCCGCATCAAGAGCGAGGGCAGCGTTGCCTCCGGCGTGCGCCGCATCGAGGCCATCACCGGCCGCCAGACGCTCGAAGAGCTCAGAAACGGTCAGGAGAAGCTCATGCGCGCAGCGCAGCTCCTCAAGACCACGTCGAACGAGCTGGAGAGCCGCATCGGCGGCATGCTGAGCGAGATGAAGGAGATCAGAAGCCAGCTTGAAAAGTTCAAGGAGCAGGCTTCCCTCGGCGAGGCGCGCTCCTTCCTCACGTCCGCCAAGGAGGTCAAGGGTCTCAAGCTCGTCACCGCCCAGCGCGACGGCATGGATGCGAATGCCCTGCGCAAGCTTGGCGACTTCCTGCGCGACAAGGAGCCGAAGATCGTCGGCGTGCTCGCCTCCGTCAACGAAGGCAAGGTCACGCTGCTGGCGGTCTGCGGCAAGGATGCGGTCGCAAGCGGCGTCAAGGCCGGCGATATCATCAAGGCCATCGCGCCCATCTGCGGCGGCAAGGGCGGCGGAAAGCCCGACAGCGCCATGGGCGGCGGCACCGAAGTCAGCAAGGTCGACGATGCGCTCGCAGCGGTGGACGATCTCATTCTCAGCAAGCTCGGCTGATGGCAGCGTTACCGAAGGATCCGGCGATGCTGCTGAGCGCCGTGAATATGAAGCTGCGCGATTTTTACAATTCTGTCGATTCGCTGTGCGATGATCTGGACGTTGCGCGCGAGAGCATCGAAACATCGCTTGCAGGCATCGGTTACACCTACAATGCCGAGAAAAATCAATTTGTGTAAGATAAAATTACTTTACAGAAAGGAACGATAAAACATGTCGGATTGTCTGTTCTGCAAGATCGCGGCGGGCGAGATCCCGTCGAGCAAAGTCTATGAGGACGAGCTCTGCTATGCCTTCTACGACATCGCGCCGCAGGCGCCCGTGCACTTCCTCGTGATCCCGAAGGTGCACATTGCGTCTGTCGCGGGCGTGAGCGCTGAAAACAGCGCTGTCGTCGCGCACATCTTCGAGGTCATCGCCAAACTCACCAAGGAGATGGGCATCGAGAGCTACCGCGTCGTGTCCAACATCGGCGAGCAGGCGGGGCAGAGCGTGCCGCACCTGCACTTCCATGTGCTCTCCGGCCGCGACATGACCTGGCCTCCGGGCTAAGGATTTTCCCTGTAGGGGACGTGCATAAAAGGCAGCGCCACGGCGCTGCACGCATCAAAGGGGGTATTCTCTTCTCGAAGAGAATACCCCCTTTGTATCCCCCAGAGAAGGACGAGGGGCGTTCCCCCTCGACCCCCGACATTGCGAGTTTGAGGCTTGAAGGGCTGCCCGGCCTGCGGAATGGAAGTGCGGTGTACATGGCTTCGCCATGAGTCTTCTGCAAGTCGCTACCGCTCGCAACCGCGCCCTACTCCGTGGGGCGCGAGTGACGGTAGCTCGGCGGTAGACTGTCTGCGCACCGGCGGCATTTTCATGCTTGCCAAAAGCAAGCATCATTGTTATACTACAAAAGGCTCCGTTTGGACACAATTACCGGAAATAATGTTGCTGTTTGGTAGCATTGTACTGGGTGATTGTTTATGGATACCAAACGACTGCGTGATCTGCGCGAGGACAATGACCAGACGCAGCAGCAGATCGCGGATATGCTCAATATGCACCGCAGCGTGTACCGCCGCTACGAGAGCGGCGAGCGGGAGATCCCTGTGTGGGCGGTCATCAAGCTTGCCGACTACTACCGCGTCAGCACCGACTACCTGCTTGGGCTGACGGACGACCCTGCGCGCCGATGAGGGTACTGGCGATCTTCTGCGCGGCGTTCGCATTCGGCACTGCGCTCGCGCAGTATCTGCTGAGTGCGCAATGGGCGCTCATCTTGTGCGCCATTTTTGCGTCGGCGGCGCTCATCATGGGGCTTTGCGGCTGCGCGGTAAAACGCGGGGCGTGGGCGAAGCGCGCCTTTTTGTGTGCGCTTGGTCTTGCCCTTGCGCTCGGGTACAACACGCTCTACGCGCATTTTGTCAAATCTCCGAACGATGCGCTGCTCGGCACGCAGGACACGGTAGAAGTGGAGCTTCTGGGCTACGCGGAGGAGACGAGCCGCGGGGCAAAGGTTCCGGTGAAGATCTTGCATCGGGGCCTGCCCGGTAAGGCCATCTACTATGGCGACAGCTCCCTTTTGGATCTCGCGCCCGGCGCGCACGTGACGGCGGAGGCGCTCTTCAACAGCGCGACCGACCCGACGGGGAAGGGGCTGCACCTGCGCAACTTCACGGCCAAGGGCGTCTATATCCTGCTCTATCAGCGCGGCGAGCCTTCGTATGACGAGACGAACGCGGGCGCGATGCGGTATCTGCCGCAGCGCATCGCAAGAAAACTCGGCGAGACCATCGAGCAAAGCTACGGCGAGCGCGAGGGCGCGTTTTTGCGGGCGCTGCTGCTGGGCGATAAGAAATATCTCGACGAAGAGGACGCGAGCAACTTATCCGAGGTGGGCCTTTCTCACGTGATGGCGGTCTCGGGTCTGCACTGCTGCTTCTTGGCGTCGTTGATCGGCGCGCTCATGGGTGGCAGGCAGCGAAAACTCCGCTGCGCCGTGACGATCCCACTTGTTTTTCTCTATGCGTTTGTCACGGGGCTGACGCCGAGCATTCTGCGCGCGTGCATCATGATCTCGATGGGCATGATCGCGCCGCTTCTGGGGCGCGACAACGACTCGCCGACGTCCATCTCATTCGCGCTGCTGCTCATTCTGCTCAAAAATCCCTTTGCCATCGCGAGCATCAGCTTGCAGCTTTCGTTTTCTGCCGTGGCGGGCATCATTTTCCTCACGCCGAAGCTCACCGCCCTTGCGCGCGGGAAACACAAGCTGCTGCGCGCGGCGATGCTGTCGTTTTCGACGACGCTCGGCGCGATGGTGTTTTCAACGCCCCTTGCCGGCTACTATTTCGGCACGCTTTCCGTCGTGTCGCTTTTGAGCAACCTTTTGTGCCTGTGGCTCGTGAGCATCGTGTTCGCGCTGGGACTGGTCTCGGTGATCGTCGCGGCGGCTGTGCCGCAGCTCGGTGCGTTCTGTGCGCTCCTGCCGGCGCTTGGCATCCGCGCGGTGCTCTCGATCGCGGGACTTTTGGAGGCGCTGCCGTTCCATGCAGTGTACTTCAACACCGCCTTTTCTGTTGCATGGCTCGTCTACGTGTATGCCATTTTCATCGCCTGCGCGCTGGCAAAGCGGGGAAAGTACCGCTACTTTGCGGCGCTGGGGCTTGCCGCTCTGTCGCTCTTTGCCGCAGCAAAGGTCAACGCGCTGCACTATGAGCGCGGCGGGCTCAATGTCGTCGCGCTCGACGTGGGGCAGGGGGAGAGCGTACTGCTCATTTCCGAGGGCCACGCGGCGCTCGTGGACTGCGGCAGCAAGAATTCCTATATCGACGCCGGTGCCATCGCGGCGGACTATCTGCGCTCCGCGGGTGCGACGCTCGACAGCGTGGTGCTGACGCACTATCACGAGGATCACGCCAACGGCCTTGCCGCGCTCCTTGCGCGCATGAGTGCATCGACCATCTACTTAGCTGACATTGACGCGGGCGAGGGCGACCGCGCCGGGGTCGAAGCGCTCGCCGAGCGCTACGGCGTGGAGATCCACTATGTCACCGAGGTGACGGAGATCACGAACGGCGCGTCGACGATGAACATCTATCCGCCGGTGGGCGAGGAGGGCGCAAACGAGCTGGGGCTTGCAGTGCTGTGTTCGCTCGGCGATTTCGACACGCTCATTACCGGCGACATGGACGGGAAAACGGAAACGAAGCTTGTGGAAGCCTACGATTTCCCGGACATCGAGGTGCTGCTCGTCGGACATCACGGCTCAAAGTACTCCACCGGCACAACGCTGCTCGAATCCGTGACGCCGGAGATCGGCGTCATCAGCGTGGGCGACAACAGCTACGGCCACCCGACTGAGGAGGCGCTGCTACGCCTGACGGACGCGGGCATGAGCGTGTACCGCACGGATATGCAGGGCAATATTTTGATCACAGTGAACTGAGAGGACTTCATGGCAGAGAGAAAAACGCCCAACAAGGGCTATCAGAAATTAAAAAGCGACCTGAGCACGGGAGAAATCGGTCAGGTTTATATCTTTCATGGCGAGGAGAGCTACCTGCGCGAATACTACCTTGGCGAGATCAAAAAGAAGCTCGTTCCGGCGGGCTTTGAGGAGTTCAACTACCATCGCCTGAGCGGCAAAACGCTCACGATGCAGGAGCTTTCCGAGGCGGTCGAGGCGATGCCGATGATGGCCGAGCGCACGCTCATCGTGGTAACGGACTGTGACCTTTTTAAGCTCCCCGAGGAGCAGCGCACGGCGCTCATCGCGCTGCTCAATGACTTTCCGCCGTACTGCTGCCTCGTGTTTGTGTATGATCTCATTGAGTATAAGCCGAGCAAGACCTATAAAAAGCTCTATGAGGCGCTCGACAAAAACGCGCAGAGCGTCAAGTTCGAGGCGCAGGAGCGCAGCGATCTCATCAACTGGATCGCGCGGCGCTTCCGCGCGCTGGGCAAGGGCATCGACGCACAGACGGCGGAGCATCTGATCTTCACCTGCGGTGTGCTGATGACCGGCCTTGTGCCGGAGATCGAGAAGATCGGTGCCTACGCCAAGGGAAAGAATATTACGATCGACGACATCAACGCTGTGGCAGATCCCGTGCTCGACGCGGTGGTGTTTGACATGACGAACGCCATCACGAAGCGCGACTACGGCCGCGCGTCGGAGCTTTTGGGCCAGCTGCTCAAAAAGCAGGAGGAGCCGTTCGTCATTCTGGCCGTGATCAGCAAGGAACTGCGGCGCATCTACACCGCGCGCATCGCGCTCGACAACGGCAGAGATAAGCTCTGGCTCATGGAGCTTTGGGGCATGCGGTCGGATTATCCCGCGCGGCTTTTGCTTGAGGCGGCGCGCAAGACGACGGACGAGTGGTGCAGCCAGAGCCTTCTCATGTGCCAGCGGCTCGACCAGCGCATGAAGAGCGAAAAGGGCATCGACAGTGAGGGAGAGCTCAAGCTGCTGCTGATGCGCCTTGCGCAGGGGAAGTGAAGATATGGTAAGACCGAAGGTAAAGGAAGTCATCGTCGTCGAGGGACGGTACGACAAAAACACGCTCTCACAGGTCGTAGACGCGGTCATCGTGGAGCTTGGCGGCTTTGCCGTTTTTAACGATAAGGAAAAACAGGCTTTTTTGCGAAAGCTCGCCAAGGAACGGGGCATTATCCTCTTCACTGACCCCGACGGCGCGGGATTCGTGATCCGCAACCGCGTCAAGGGCAATATCCCCGAGGGTCGTGTGCTGCAAGCCTACGTGCCGGACATCTACGGCAAGGAAAAGCGCAAAAGGAAGGGTGGAAAAGAGGGCAAGCTAGGTGTCGAGGGCATGAAGCCGGAGGTTTTGCTTGACGCCCTGCGCCGCGCGGGCGCAACCATTGATGAAGAAAGCGCTATAAAGGGAAACTCCATCACAAAAGCAGATCTTTACGACCTCGGCCTGATCGGCCCGGAGAGCGTGGAAAAGCGCAAGGCGCTGTGCAAAAGGTTGGAGCTTCCGGAGCATTTGAGCGCCAATGCGCTCGTGGAGGTGCTCAATCTGCTGATGGACAGGGAAGAGCTGGAAGCGCTCTTTTCTTAAAGCCGCTCTGCGTGCCGCGAGCGGGGAATACGACGCATATTATGCTTGCAATCGGTGCAAAGTCGCAGTATAATTCTAACATTATTTTGTTTGCCGCACGGCAGACGCGAAGAAAGGAATGAATCAAATGGCTGAGGAAGTCAGAACTGCCGCCGCTGAGAGCGAAAATGGCAGCAAAAATTTTATTGACGCCTTCATCGAAGAAGACATCGCGGAGGGTGGACGCTTCCAGGGTCAACAGGTTCACACCCGTTTTCCGCCGGAGCCGAACGGCTATCTGCACATCGGCCACTGCAAGGCGCTGACCATCGACTTCGGCACGGCCGAGCGCTTTGGCGGCCTCTGCAACCTGCGCATGGACGATACGAACCCCACGAAGGAGGACGTCGAATTCGTCGACGCCATCAAGGAGGATATCCACTGGCTCGGTTTCGACTGGGGCGACCGTTTCTTCTACGGCAGCGACTATTTTGAAAAGGACTACGAGTTTGCCGTTGAGCTCATCAAGAAGGGCCTTGCCTACGTCTGCGACCTGACGCCCGAACAGGCGAGAGAGTACCGCGGCGACATCGGCAAGCCCGCCATCTCCCCGTACCGCGAGCGCAGCGTGGAGGAGAACCTCGACCTCTTTGAGCGCATGAAAAACGGCGAGTTCCCCGAGGGGAGCCGTACCCTGCGCGCCAAGATCGACCTTGCCTCCGGCAACTTCAACATGCGCGATCCGGTCATCTACCGCATCCGCTACATGCACCATCACCGCCAGGGAGACAAGTGGTGCATCTACCCGATGTACGACTTTGCCCACCCCATTCAGGACGCGCTCGAGGGCATCACGCACTCGCTCTGCTCGCTCGAATTCGAGGCGCACCGCCCGCTCTACGACTGGGTCGTGAACAATGTTTCCGTGCCGTGCAAGCCGCGCCAGATTGAGTTTGCCCGCCTTGGTATCGACCACACGGTCATGTCGAAGCGCAAGCTCCGCAAGCTCGTGGAGGAGGGCATCGTCTCCGGCTGGGACGATCCGCGCATGCCGACGCTGTGCGGCCTGCGCCGCCGCGGCTTTACGCCCAAGGCGATCCGCAACTTCTGCGACCGCATCGGCGTTGCCAAGAGCGCGAGCGTGGTCGAGTACAGCTTCCTTGAGCACTGCCTGCGCGAAGACCTTAACGAGAAGGCCGAGCGCACGATGGGCGTGTTGCACCCTGTGAAGCTCGTCATCACGAACTATCCCGAGGGCAAGAGCGAGACCGTCACGGTCGAGAACAACCCGACCGATCCTGCGTCCGGCACGCACGAGATCACCTTCTCCCGCGAGTGCTGGATCGAGGCAGACGATTTCATGGAAGTCCCTGTGCCCAAGTACAAGCGTCTGACGCCGGGCGGCCTTGAGTGCCGCTTGAAGGGCGCATACCTCATCACCTGCACGGGCTGCAAGAAGGACGAAAACGGCAACGTCGTCGAGGTCTATGCCGAGTACGACCCGAACTCCCCGGGCGGCGATCCCGCCGACGGCCGCAAGGTCAAGGGCGCGACGATCCACTGGGTCGATGCCGCGACCGCGCTCGATGCCGAGGTGCGCGTTTACAGCGAGCTGTTCAGCGACGCGTCGCCCGACGGCGCGGACAAGGACTTCCTTGCCTGCATGAATCCCGATTCTCTTGAGGTGCTGAGTGGCTGCAAGGTCGAGCCGCGCATGCGCGACATCGCCGCAGCCTACGACAAGACCGAAAAGAAGGGCAAGACCGCGCCGGGCTTCCAGTTCATGCGCCTTGGGTACTTCTGCCTTGACAACAAGGACTGCACGGCGGAGCATCTGGTGTTCAACCGGTCGGTTACTCTGAAAGATAGCTTTAAAAAATAATCCTGCACCGGTGCAGGGAACGGAAATTTCCGCGCTGCGCGGAAACGGGCAAATAAAAGGGGGATACTCTCTTTTTAAAGAGAGTATCCCCCTTTAAATCCCCCCGAGAGAAAGACGAGGGGCCTTCCCCCTCGACCCCGCACATTGGCAGTTTTTGGCTCGAAGAGCTGCGCCGCCTGCGGAATCGGTTGCGGTGTACATGGCTTCGCCATGGATCTTCTGCGTTTCGTTATCGGCAGCAACCGCGCGCACTCCGTGGCGCGCGTGTGACGGGAATGGAACGGGTTTAGTTTTCTGCGGTGATATAGATTTCCTCAGCTTGCTGCTGGGCGGCGATGAGAAGGTCTTTTGCGCTGCCAAAATTCTGCTGTTCGATTTGCTCCAGTGCGTCAGTGATCGCATTGAATAATGTAGAATACATTTTTTCGTAGTTTGCCATACTATCATCACCTTTCTTTTTATGTTCTTTCATTGTAAAGTGCTATCACTTAGAAGTCAATAGACTGCATACTTTTTTAAGCGAAAACCATACAATAAGCTAAAGACTTGGCAGGAGGCTATGTATGGCAACGAATAAACGAGTATTCACGCTTCGCTTATCTGACGAGGTGTTTGACAAAATTGGCGTGCTGGCGACAAGAGAGCATCGCTCTATGACAAATTATATCGAGTTCGTTCTGCTCAAGCATATCAACGATATTGAAGCGGAACAAGGTGAGATCAAAGAAGAAAACGACCGCTGACGCGGCCGTTTTTGTCGTTATGCGGCGAGCGCAGCAATGCCGCCCGTAAGCAGTCTGCCGCCAGACTACCGTCACTCGCGCGCTACGGAGTGCGCGCGGTTGCTGCCGGTGATGACTCGCAGAAGGCTCGTGGCGCAGCCACGTACACCGCACCCGATTGCGCAGCGCGTGCAGTCCTTCAAGCATAGAGATAGCAATGTCGGGGGCGAGGGGGAAGGCCCCTCGTCCTTTCTCTGGGGGTTCAAAAGGGGGTATTCTCTTCGGAAAGAGAATACCCCCTTTGACAGGCAGCAGCGCAAAGTGCTGCACCTCTCCCCGCGCAGCGCGCGGAGCAATTTGCAAATGGTTTTCTTACACCGTTTCCAGAATCTCGCGCGCAACATAAACGCCGCTTGCCGATGCGTGCGAGAGCGAGTGCGTGATGCCGCTGCCGTCGCCGATGACGTAGAGACCCTTGTACGGCGTTTCGAGGTGCTCGTCGAGCGCGACCTCCATGTTGTAGAACTTGACCTCCACGCCGTAGAGCAGCGTATCGTCGTTTGCCGTGCCCGGCGCGATCTTGTCGAGCGCGTAGATCATTTCGATGATGCCGTCCAGAATGCGCTTGGGCAGCACGAGGCTCAGATCACCGGGGGTCGCTGCGAGCGTCGGCGTGACAAGGCCTTCCTCGATGCGCTTGACCGTGCTGCGGCGGCCGCGGACAAGGTCGCCAAAGCGCTGGACGATGACACCGCCGCCGAGCATGTTGGAAAGACGGGCAATGGACTCGCCGTAGCCGTTGGAGTCCTTGAACGGCTCGGAGAAGTGCTTGGCGACGAGCAGGGCAAAATTCGTGTTGTCGGTCTGGAGGGCCTTGTCTTCATAGCTGTGGCCGTTGACCGTGACGATGCCGTTCGTGTTCTCGTTGACGACAATGCCGTTGGGGTTCATGCAGAAGGTGCGCACATTGTCCTCAAATTTTTCCGTGTGATAGACGATCTTGCTCTCATAGAGCTCGTCGGTGAGGTGGGAGAAGACAACGGCGGGCAGCTCAACGCGCACGCCGATGTCGACGCGGTTCGACTTGGTGGGGATCTTGAGATCCCGGCATACGCCTTCCATCCATTTGCTGCCCACGCGCCCAACGGAAACGATGCACTTGTCGCAGGTATAGTCCGTTTCGCCGACGGTGACGCGATAGCCGTTCTCCTCGCGGGCGATGGTGGTGACGGGGGAGTCGAAGTAGAAGTCGACCTTGTCCTTGAGCGCAGCGTAGAGATTTGAAAGCACGACGAGGTTCACGTCCGTGCCGAGGTGGCGCACGGAGGCGTCGAGCAGGTTGAGCTTATTCTGAATGCAGAGCTTTTTGAAGCGGGTGCCGGCGGTAGAATAGAGCTTTGTGCCCGCGCCGCCGTAGGCCATGTTGATCTCGTCAACGTAGTGCATGAGATCGAGCGCCTGCTTTTTGCCGATGTACTCGTGCAGCGTGCCGCCAAAGTCGTTGGTGATGTTATATTTACCGTCGGAGAACGCGCCCGCGCCGCCGAAACCACTCATGATCGAGCAGCTCTTGCAGCGAATGCAGGACTTGACCTTGTCGCCGTCGATGGGGCAGCGGCGCTTTTCAAGGCTGTGGCCGGCTTCGAACACGGCGACGCGCAGATCGCTGCGATCTTTTGTCAGCTCGTAGGCGGAGAAGATACCGCCCGGGCCGCCACCGATGATGATGACGTTGTAATGCATGGAATGGGCCTCCATTTGATCCAAATTTGCCGGAGGAAGCACCTGCCGGCACAAAAACACTCACTATATTGTAATGAAATAATGGGTAAAGTCAAGGAAAAATGCGGAAAAAGGGGAGGAAAAGTTCCCGCCCCTTTTTGTTGATGTTACATATTCTTCTTGATGCTTTTGATGGCGTTTTTCTCAAGGCGCGAGACCTGCGCCTGCGAGATACCGATCTCTCCCGAGACCTCCATCTGCGTTTTTCCGTCGGAATAGCGCAGAGCGAGGATCTGCCGCTCGCGTTCGCTCAGGCGGCTCATCGCCTCCTTGAGCGCGATCTGCTCGAGCCAGTCCTCGTCGGTATTTTTGTTGTCACGCACCTGATCCATGACGCACATGGTGTCGCCGCCGTCGGAGTAAATGGGCTCGAAGAGCGACACGGGGTCGCAGACGGCGTCCATGGCAAAGACGACCTCCTCGCGTCGGATACCGAGCTCATGCGCGATCTGCTCAACGGTGGGTTCTCGCTGCTGTTCGCGCTGGAGCTTTTCGCGCGCCTGCAAGACGCGGTAGGCGGTGTCGCGCATCGAGCGGCTGACGCGAATGGCGCTGTTGTCGCGCAGATACCGCCGGATCTCGCCGATGATCATGGGGACGCCGTAGGTGGAGAAGCGAACATTCTGCGAAATGTCAAAGTTGTCGATGGCTTTCAGAAGTCCCACGCAGCCAACCTGAAAGAGATCGTCGGCGTTTTCGCCGCGCCCTGCAAAGCGCTGAATGACCGACAGCACCAAACGCAGATTGCCCTCGACGAGCTTTTCCCGCGCAAGGCTGTCGCCGTCCTTGGCGCGCGCAAGCAGCGCGTCCGTTTCCGCGGCGGTCAGCGTCGGCAGCTTTGCCGTGTTGACGCCGCAGATCTCCACCTTGCCAAGCATATAAAAATCCCCGCCTCCCATGCGTAGTGCTTTCAGTATGTCCGCACGCGGCGGAAACATACGAAATGGGAGACGGGGATATTTTTTATCGTTCGGCGCGCTTCGATGGACTTTGCGGCATCAAACGGTTCTCAGGCGAGAAGGCCAATGGCAAATGCGATGATCGCAGCATTGAAAAAGTCGTTGAAGAGACCGCCCACCATCGGAATGACGAAGTAGGCCGAGGGGGAGGGACCGTAGCGGCGGGAAACGGCCTGCATGTTGGCCATGGCGTTGGACGTGGCGCCCATGCCGAAGCCGATGAAGCCGGCGGTGATCATGGCGGCGTCGTAGTCGCGGCCCATGACTGGGAAGACGACGAGCAGGGAGAAGACGACCATCAGCAGCACCTCTGCGGCGAGGGCGACGATCATCGGCAGCGCCAGATCGACGAGCTGCCAGAGCTTGAGGCCCGAGAGCGCCATGGAGAGGAAGATGGCGAGGAACATGTTGCCCATCGTGCTGATCTCAGCGGTGGGGAATTCCATGATCTTGAAGTGGTCGATCACATTGCGCACGGCAACGGCCACGAGCATCGAGCCGATGTAGATCGGGAAGTTGAAGCCGAAGAGCTTCGTCAGCCCTGCGGTGACGATGCTGCCGACGCCCACGCAGAAGAGCATCAGCAGGAAGCCGTAGACAAAGTTGTTGGAGTGGGTGGTGAAATGTGCATCGTCGGCGTCCTCTTCCGTGACCTGCTCGACGACCTCATTGCGCAGGTGGTTCTTGACGATGAGCTTGCGCGCGATCGGGCCGCCGAGGAGCGAGCCGAAGATCAGACCAAAAGTCGCGGCCGCGACGGCGACCGTTGTTCCGCCGATGGCGCCCGCTGCATCAAGGTCAGGGCCGATGCCCGCTGCGGTGCCGGGGCCGCCGATCATCGAGATCGAGCCGCAGGCGAGACCGAAGAGCGGATTTTTGCCCATCAGCGCCATCACACCGCTGCCGACGGCATTCTGCAAAATGATCATCACAATGCTCAGAATGAGGAGCATGATAACGGCCTTGCCGCTCTTGAACAGCAGCGGAATGCTGACGGTAAAGCCGACGGTCGTGAAGAACATGATCATAAAGACCGTTTGCAGCGTGTCGTCAAAGGTGATGACCGCCGTGCCTGTTGCGTAAAGAATGGTGTTGAAGACCGCAAAGCACAGACCGCCGACCAGAGGGGCGGGAATGCAGAAGCGGCTGAGCACGGGGATCTTCTTCGTCAGCACCAGACCGAGGGCATACATGGCTGCGCCAAGTGCTAAGGCGTGATACATATTGAGCTGGATCTCTGTCATGTGGGGAAACCTCCATAGTGATAGTGAAAAATTTCCTCCCCGGCATAGACCGGAGGGAAGATGCGGAAAAAAGGGATAGGACGTCCTGTTCCGGGCATACCGTAAAAGGAGAACAGGAGGGATGCACGATGAACTGCCGCTTTGCCGACTTCCGCTGCAAGGAGGTCATCAACATCTGCGACGGCTGCCGCCTGGGATATGTGGGCGATGTGGAATGCAGGCTGCCGGACGGGCAGCTGACCGCGCTCATCGTTCCGGGGCCTTACCGCTTTTTCGGGCTGTTTGGCCGCGGGGAGGAATACCGCATTCCGTGGGAGTGCATCAAGCAGATCGGGGACGACATCGTTCTTATCGACAAGCCCTTTCCGCGCCAGGAGATCCCGCGCAGAGAGCGCCGCACGCGCCGCCGGTTCTGAAAAAGACAGGCGGAAGCGTCCTTAAATAAGAGACTTGCCATATTATAAAGAATTTTCGCATTTTTGCAAGAGTAAATTTTGAAAAAGACACACGAAGAGAAAGAAAAGAAGGCTTTCCGGTAAAAACTCGGAGAAAACCGGTACGCAGGATCGGGACGGAAAGAAAAATGCACAAAAAGAAAAAACAATTTCAAAAAGTTCTTGCAATTTTGAGAAACGAGGGGTATAATACTCGGGTATTCCGCATGGAGACCGGACTTTTTGTCTGTGCCATCAGGTTGGCAGGAGGGATGAAGGCTCCAGAGGTAAAAACTAAACTTTAAAGGAGAAACTACAAGCAATGGCAAACGTCGTATCCATGAAAGCCCTGCTCGAAGCAGGCGTCCACTTCGGCCACCAGACCCGTCGTTGGAACCCCAAAATGGCTCCCTACATCTACACCGAGCGCAACGGTATCTACATCATCGACCTGCAGAAGACCGTCAAGAAGCTCGAGGAGGCCTATAACTTCGTTCGCTCCGTCTCCGAGAACGGCCAGAATATCCTCTTCGTCGGCACCAAGAAGCAGGCGCAGGAGGCCATCAAGGAAGAGGCTTCCCGTTGCGGCGGCTACTATGTCAACGCTCGCTGGCTCGGCGGTATGATGACCAACTTCAAGACCATGCGCACCCGCGTGGACCGTCTCAACCAGCTCAAGACCATGCAGGCTGACGGCACGTTCGATATGCTTCCCAAGAAGGAAGTCATGAAACACCTCGCCGAGATCGAGAAGCTCGAGAAGTACCTCGGCGGCGTGAAGGAAATGAAGAAGCTCCCCGGCGCGCTGTTCATCGTCGACACCCGCAAGGAGCGCAACGCCATTGCTGAAGCTCACAAGCTCGGCATCCCCGTTGTTGCCATCGCCGATACCAACTGCGATCCCGACGAGATCGACTACCCCATCCCCGGCAACGATGATGCCATCCGCGCCATCAAGCTCATCTCCTCCGTGATGGCCAACGCCATGATCGAGGGCAAGCAGGGCGAAGAGACCGAGGAGAAGGCCGAGGGCGAGGCTCAGGCCGAAGCCTAATTTTACGAGGAGGACAAGAATATGGCTATTAGTGCTGCTGATGTGAAGAACCTGCGCGAAATGACCGGCGTGGGCATGATGGACTGCAAGAAGGCTCTCACAGAGACCGACGGCGATATGGACAAGGCCGTTGATGTTCTTCGTGAGAAGGGTCTTGCTTCCGCCGCCAAGAAGGCAGGCCGCGTTGCCGCCGAGGGCGTTGTTGTTGCATATTATGATGAGGCAAATAAGGTTGCTTCTATGGTAGAAGTCAACTGCGAGACAGACTTCGTTGCAAAGAACGAGAAGTTTGTTGAGCTTGCAAATAAGATTGCTGTCACTGTTGCGGAAAAGAATCCGGCAGATGTTGACGCTCTCCTTGCTATGACCCTTTCGGGCAGCGATGAGACTGTCTCCGACGCTGTTCAGGAGCTCTTCCTCGTAATCCGTGAGAACATGAAGGTTCGCCGCTTTGTAAGAGTTGAGGGCACTGTTGCTTCCTATATCCACGGCGGCGGCTCGGTAGGCGTTCTTGTCAGCTTTGATACAGACGCTGCCGATAAGGCAGAGTTTAAGGAGATGGGCAGAAACGTTGCAATGCAGATTGCAGCTATGAGCCCCGAGTATCTCAGCAAGGATTGCATCTCCGACGATGAGCTTGCAAAGATGAAGTCGATCACTATCGACAGCTCGCTCAACAAGCCCGAGTCTCTTCCGAAGCCGATTCTTAAGAATCTCTTCGATAAGGCTGTCAACGATAAGCTCTTCAGCGATGAGGATCTTGCAGCTTATGAGGAGCAGAAGAACAACAAGTTCCTCTTCAACTTCCTTTCCGATAAGGCAGTTGAGACTCTTGTCGAGCTTGCAATGGCAAGCAAGGCTGATATCGTTGCAAACAAGATCTTTGCAGGTGCAGTCGACGGCCGTATGAAGAAGCAGCTCAAGGAAGTTTGCCTTCTTGAGCAGGCATTCGTTCGTTCGGATCTCTATGACGGCGATGTCGCAGGCTACATTGCAGATGTTGCTAAGAAGCTCGGCGCTTCGATAAAGGCTACCGGCTTCATCCGCTACGCAAAGGGCGAGGGCATCGAGAAGAAAGCGGAGAACTACGCTGAAGAAATCGCAAAGATGACCGGCAATAAATAATTAAACAAAAAGTGAGGCAGTCGAAAGACTGCCTCGTTTTTATGCCGTGATATAATCTGACCCCGCAGTAAACGCAACTGCGGGGTCAAATTTATTCTGCTTTTGCCGGTTTCTTGTCTTTTTTGTAGATGCTGTAGCTCAGCCAGCGCTTGCCCCTGTAGCGCAGGCAGAACGCAACCGCGCGGAACACCCAGTCGACTATCATCGCCAACCAAACGCCGATAGCGCCCATTCCGAGCCTGAGACCGATTATGTAGCTTAAAAACAGTCGGAACGTGAACATCGAAAACAGCGCGATGCACATAGTGAACTTGACGTCGTTCGCAGCCTTCAGGACATTCGGCATGGTGAACGAAGCGGGCCAGATGAAAATGGCACAGCCGTTGTGGATAATGATGAGCTTTAACGCGAGCGAATATGCGTCGGGCGAGATGTTGTACATCCTGAGCGTCAGCGGGAGAGTCGCGAGGATTATCGCGTTCCATATCGCCGACATAAGGTAGGTGAGCCGCATCAGCTTTTTCGTGTGCAGTCTTATCTGCTCTTCGCTGCCGAGACCGACGCACTGGCCTATGACCGTTATCACCGCAAGCCCCATCGCCTGACCGGGTATGCAGCCGATTCCGTCGAGGTTATTTGCGACTGCGTTAGCCGCTATCTGAACCGTTCCGAACGAGGTTATAATGCTGACGACAAGTATGCGCCCGAGGTGAAACAGGCTGCTCTCGATGCTGCTGGGTATTCCTATAGAGAGTATCTTTTTTATAAGCCCGAAATTCGGCCTGAATTTATCTTTAATCGAGATATAAATCGGATGATCTCTCTTGTGCAGGAGGATGAGCAGGAGGAGCATCGCCGCAAAACGCGAAATAGTCGAGGATGCCGCCGCGCCCGCAACGCCCCATTTGACTCCGTATATGAGAATGGCGTTGCCGATTATGTTCATAATTGTGGTGATGAGCGAGGCTAACATCGATATTTTCGAGTTGCCCATGGCGCGGAAAAGCGCCGCGCAGCAGTTATATATAGCGAGGAACGGGAACGACAGCGCGGATATCCAGAAATATGTCAATGCGGACTGCATAACGCCCTCTTCAAGCGTGCTGAAAAAGAGCCTGAGCAGCTGAGCCTTGAAAACAAGGGTAAGTGCCATGAGTACAATCGAGATTATAAACGCGATAAATATCAGCTGAGATGCGCTGTTGCGCGCGTCCTTTGCTCTTTTTGCGCCGATGAACTGCGCCGCAACGACTGCGCCACCCGTAGCGAGCGCGGCAAAGACGTTTATCATCAGCGTCATTATCATGTCAACGAGCGAAACGCCCGAAATAGCCTCGTCGCCGAGACCGGATATCATAACCGTGTCGCAGAAGCCGACGGATATGGCGAGAAACTGCTCGATGACAAGCGGGAATATCAGTTTTTTGAGTGCTTTGTTGCTGAAAAGCGGTTTTTCAGCGCGGGGAGTTGCAACAGCTTCCATTTGAGACCTCCGTTTGTTATACGAATATATATTAACATATTTACTTCTGCAATTCAATCCGTCGAAGCCGTAAAAATATGCACTGCGGGGTGTCGCAGTGCATAAATTTATTTTTTTTTGACTATTCTGAATTCGCTTATCATAACTCCCGCGCGCTCCTCGAATATCTCGATTTCAACGCATCCGTTGACGAACAGGCTTTTCGGCAGCCGGTATACCGCGCAAATAAAGCCGTCGGGCAGCATTTCGCGGTTATACTCCTCGTCCTCCGCGCCGAACAGACCGCCTTTGTATACAGTCGTTCCGTTCGCCTTTACCGTCAGGTCGTCAATGCGCTCGTCCTTTTTCTGGCGGTAGGTGACTTTGAGCTCGTAGTCGGTATCATAGCGGAAACCGCCCAATTTACATCTGAACGACCGGTTGTCGAAAACTTTAAAAAGGCAGGTCGGGAGACTTCCGTTGTTGACGTCTGGGCGGTCGCCCTGGAAGTTCATGTATATGCCCTCGGGTCCCGCTTCCTGCCTGCAGCCGAGAACCCCGAGACCGTGCTCCGCGACAGAGTAATAATACTCGTCGCTCTCGACCTCGTTGCGCCTTACGCTGCGAAGCATATATTCTTTAGCCTCGTTTTCGGGCATTTCTTCGGCTTTTTTCAGTCTCCCCAGCAGCCACGCGCGGTCGGTATTCGGCAGGTCGATGGTCTCGAGCACCGCACCTCGTTCCCAGCTGTCGGCGCAGTAGCGCTCAACATCCGTCTGCAGGCCTATCTGCTCAAAAAGCTCGCCGGCTATGCGCTCTATGTCCGCACGCAGCGCTTTCTTGCGCCCGTCCTCGGTGTTTTGCAGTATTTCCCTTGCGCTCTCAAGCCTGCCCGAGAGAATTTCGCGCCTTGCCTGCTTTATTGCTTTCAGCTCGATTATGCGCCTGTGCCGAAGATATGCATCGCATTTTGCGCGGAACAGGCATTGATTAAACCGCCAAAGCTTCAAAGCACTCGGATATCTTTCGGCCAACGACTCCCAGCCCTTGAGATTGTCGTCTATTCCGGGATTCTCCGCCGGGTCTGTCTGCCAGTTTAGCTCAAGCCCGAGTATCCTGTCCGCAACCTCGTCGGCGGGCAGGGAGGGAAAATACAGGCGCGAATAATCCTCAAGCGAGTCGCGCACGTCTGTATCGGGGAAAAAGTCCATGTCGCTCCAGACGCACTTGTTCACATCGTCCGTTATGCCCTCGGAATATGACACGCTGCCTATGACATATCTGCGTGTGAGGCGGTGAATCTCCCTGTATTCGCAGGGTCGGGGATTCGTGCATTCGCGGCTGAGCCCCGATGCCAGCGCATAGTGCCAGTCGTCGCGGTCGAAGTGAACGGGATATTCGCAGCGCACGTTGTGCGTGATATCGGGATAGAATCTTATAGGATATTTTGCGGGCAGCCTGCGCCTGAGTTCATCCATTTCAAAGGCGTGGTTCGGGCCCGTTATAATGCCGTCTATCCCGTCTGGCAGCTTTTCAAGCTCATCCATGAGCCTCTCGCCCCAGTCGGGTATCGAGTGCGGCTGCTGCGCGGACGGCCACATCTCGGCGTTCGGGTGATACTCCTTGAGCAGGCGCGAAAACTCGCGGCAGCGGCGTATAAACTCGTCCGCCTTATAATCTCCGGGATCGCCTCCGGGCGGGAACATAACATCTATCCTCGGCGTGCGCTCAAAGACGCGTCTGCGCCGTTTCTCGGCGTCCTCAAGGCTCTCGCGGTCGTTGGGATACCAGAGAGACACATCGAGGTCATATTCGTCCGCTATCCTTGACGCCTCAACGAGAAAGTCCTGCGGATCGTATTTCATCAGCCTGTTTTTCTTCGCGTCAAGCCCGTTAGAGGGAATGTGCTCAACAGTGTTGCAGCCGAAGAACATCAGGTCGAGATAATATCTGCGGTAGTCCTCGATATCCCATGCGTCGTAGCTGTTGGGCGTTGTGCGGTAGCCGAGCTGATGACCTCTTATGCGCTTGTCGGGCTCGTATCTGCCGCCGATATCCTGTATGAGCGTGATTTTTTCGCCCGAGACTTCGATTTTGCGCAGAAACATACCTGCGGCAAAAATCAGCCCGCGTATGCCCTGTGCCTTAAAGACAAGGCGTTTCCCGTTCTGCTCTATTTCGTATCCGTCTCTGAGCCCGTCGGGGTCGGCGATAAAAGAGATATCGGCCCTGTCGGAGCCTGTTATTTCGGGGAGTTTACCCGTTCTCGATTCTATTTCGCCGCGCAGGATTTCGGCCGCCTTGAGCGCGTCGCCGTTCTGCGCGAAAATATTAAGAGCGCTGTATTCATATCTCATTTTGCTCACCCGAAAAGCTTCCTCATCATTTTACGTCCCGCCGCCGCTTCCTTTTCGAAGTCCGTGCAGCCGGCCTCAATGCTTATTCTTCCGTCGTATCCCGCATTCTTTACGGCGCTGACAAACGGCGTATAGTCGTAGCCGTCACCCTCGGCGGGGTATACTCGCTTCGACCTGCCGCTCTCCGTGTCCCTCGCCGTAGGGTTCGAGAAGTGTATATGTATCAGCCTTTCTCCCGCATATCCGAGCGCACCGAAGTCCTCGTTTTCCATGACCATGTGATATATATCGGCGAGGACGAATACGCTCTTTAGCCCGAGCTTGCGGCAGATGTCTGTGCTCTCGCGCACGGTCGTAAACACATTCGTTTCGAGCCTGTTCAGCGGCTCTATCGCAACTCTTATCCCGCGCTCCCGCGCTTCGCCGTCTATGACGCGCAAAGCCGAATAAAGCTGTTCGAGCCCTTTTTCTCTGTCAAATCCGTCAGGCACGCTGCGCGAGCGGCCGCTGCCGAGCACGCAGGTTTTAACTCCGATAAACGCGGCGTTGTCAAAAGCACGGCGCGTGTAGTCTCTTATAATTTCAATGTCCGCGTCCTCTCCGGCGAGGTGTATTTCTCCGGGAAAAAAGCAGTTCGCCGCCTCAAGCTTTGCACCGCAGCCGTCAAGCAGAGCCCTTGTCTCCGTGAGCTCCCGCAGGCCGAGAGCTTTTATGTGCCCTAAGTTGCTCTCAAGGTAGTCGTATCCGAGCTTTGCGGCGGATTCGAGCCTGTCAAACCCGACGCAGGTTCCGAGCAGCATATCGCAGCCTCCTTCATCTGTTTTTTATTCCGAATAAATGGTAACACGCCCGCAGCCGCCCTGTCAATCTCCGTTTAAAATTTTTTTCGACGGTATTAAGAGCGCGCTATATGGGAATAATTTTTTATAGTGCGAGCAAAGCGGGAGGCGGCGGAATGCAGTATAACAGAGTAGAGATTTGCGGAGTGAACACATCAAAATTAAAAGTGCTCAAAGAGAAAGAAAAGACGGAGCTTCTGCGCCGTATGCACTCGGGGGACAGGTCTGCGCGGGACGAGCTTATAAACGGAAATCTGCGCCTTGTTCTGAGCGTCGTTCAGCGCTTTACAAACAGGGGAGAGAACCCCGACGACCTCTTTCAGGTCGGGTGCATAGGGCTTATAAAGGCTATTGACAACTTCGATATAAATCAAAACGTCCGCTTTTCTACCTACGCCGTGCCCATGATAATAGGCGAGATACGCCGCTATCTCCGTGACAATAACTCCCTGCGCGTCAGCCGCTCGATAAGAGACGTAGCCTATCATGCGATGCAGGAGAAAGAAAAGCTTGTGGTAAAGCTCGGGCGCGATCCCACAATCGAAGAGATAGCTAAAGCGATGAATATGAAAAAAGAGGATATAGTTCTGGCTCTGGAGGCGATAGTAGAGCCGGTGTCGCTCTATGAGCCTGTGTTCTCGGACGGCGGCGATACCATATATGTTATGGATCAGCTCGGCGACAACGGCGACGACGGGAGCTGGCTCGACGAGATAATCTTTCGCGAGTCGGTCGAAAATCTGCCGGAGCGGGAGAAAAAGATACTCTATCTCCGCTTTTTAAAGGGAAAGACCCAGACGGAGGTGGCGGGGGAGATAGGTATCTCTCAGGCGCAGGTCTCGCGACTCGAAAAGGGTGCTATCGAAGCGATAAAAAGGAATAACAGAGCGTGAGCATATGCCGTATGAATTTTTCATTACGGCTTTTTGCCTTAAAAAGGATGACAAAACTTCTGTTTGGTGGTATACTTCATATTACTTAATACTACCCCAAGGAGGTCATGAATTGAAAAAAAAGATAGAATTCGATTCGGGAAAGAAAGTGTTTCCGATAATTATTGCGGTTATCGGTGCGGCCCTTATGCTCGCGATGTGGATAACGCGGCTGAATATGACTGCGGTTGTCTGCGTGGCATATTGCTGCATCGTCTCCGCGCTGATAGTTATCGGTATGTTCTTTAAGCGCAGGCTTTATCTCGGCTTCGTTGTCGGCTACTGCGCCGCGCTTTTCGGCATTATCACTTATTACATAGCGTTCGGCGCGGATGCGGGCTTCGGCGCATTTACATCCGGTCTCGCCGGCTTCTCGAGTGCCGAGCATCCGCTGCTCACGGGCGAGGGCAACTTCTTTACCCGCCTGCTCGGTAATCTACTGCTTGCCCTGCCGAGCATAGCCGTTATTGTCGGCGTTATTCTCTGCGTTGTAAAAATCGATAAAAAGGTCACACTTCAGAAGGTTATGTCCCGCATTCTCAGCGTGTTGCTTGTGTTCACTACCATAGCCTTCGTGCTCACCATGAACCTGCGCTCGAAGCCCAACGCTCAGCGTATGTGGGAGGGTCAGGACGATTACCTCAAGGGTATCGACAAAAACAAGACGAAGAAAAACGCACCCAACGTCCTGTTCGTCCTCATGGATGACCTCGGCTACGGCGACGTCTCCGCCAACGGCGCGATATACGATACCCCGAATATCGACCGCATCGGCAATGAAGGCGCGCAGTTCACCAACTTCTATTCGAGCTATTCCGTCTGCTCACCCGCGCGTTTTGCCGCGCTCACGGGTCGCTATCCCTATCGCGGATATGCAGATAATGTTATATATCCGACCGTTGACACCTTCTCGCCCTTTGCCTCGACCCGTATATTCAACTCCATTGAGATGGGCGGCAATGCCGACGGTATGCTCGGCGACGAGATAACCATAGCCGAGGCTCTCAAGGGAGCGGGCTATGCCACCGGCTGCTTCGGCAAGTGGCATCTCGGCGACTACGGCGAGTACCTGCCCACAAATCAGGGCTTCGATTATTTCTACGGCAGCCACTATGTCAACGATATGAATCCGTTCTATCACGTCAGGGAGGAGAACGGAGAGTATGAGATAGCCCGCGGCACAGACGAGCTCAAGGACCAGGGCAACGCCACAAAGTGGATATACGAGGAAATGAACGATTGGATAACCGATCAGGTCAAGCAGGGCGACGAGCCTTTCTTCGCGTTCTATGCAACTCCGTGGCCGCACGCGCCCGTATTCGTCGGCGACGAGTTCAAGGGCAAGTCCGGCATGGGCACTTATGTCGACTGCGTTACAGAGTTCGACTATTATCTCGGCAAGCTGTTTGATACCCTCGAGGAGCTCGGCGTTATGGACGACACGATAATCGTGTTCACCAGCGACAACGGCCCCGCGCTTCAGGGCTCCACGGGCGACCTCCGCGGAGGCAAATATCTCGCTTATGAGGGCGGTCAGAAGGTTCCGTTTATGATTCGTTGGGGCAACAACGGCGGTCTGTTCAAGGCAGGCTCTACTTATGACGAGTCCGCTACGCTCGTTGACCTGTTCCCGACGCTTATAGAGATGTGCGGCGTCACCGGAAACGGCGGAACGCAGAAGAACTATCTTCCCGCGGATCGCATAATAGACGGCGTTTCGATGGTTCCCGTGTTCACGCAGAACAAGGTCATACATACCGCCGACACCCCGATACTCCACATGAAGCGCGAAAAGCTCAAGGCTATCCAGTACGCTATACCGACTGCCGATATCCTCGCGCGCGATGAGTATAAGGACTATGATTTTGATATTCTCAACAACAACGAGTATGTCGTGTTCAAGTATTTCAAGAATATACAGAATGACAACTCCGCGTTCTTTGATAAGTTCCGCAAGAATTGGCTGCATATCCTGACCGACGATGCGGGCGAGAACTACAACCGCACCCCGGCATATCCGACAATTGCCGACGAGATGCTTGAGAAGCTCGACGAAATAATGAACGATTTCAAGGAGAACCGCCGCGGAATCATAGAGAAAAAATAACCGATAAATTGCCGCCGAACGGGGAACAGTCCGCTCGGCGGCAGCAATATCCGGAGGTGTTGTTTTGCCCGAACTTTCGATAATGATAAAGCCCGCGTCGAGTCTCTGCAACCTGCGCTGCGAATACTGTTTCTATCACGATGTCTCGCAGATAAGAGAGGAACACAACCTCGGCATTATGTCCGCAGAGACCTCGGACAGGCTCATAAAAAGCGCGCTCGACTTTGCAAGAGGGGACAGCGTGGCATTCGCGTTTCAGGGCGGCGAGCCGCTGCTTGCCGGATTCGACTATTTCAAGGACTTCTCCGAGCGGGTCAAAAAATATAACCTGCGCGGCAGCCGCATATATTTCAGCATTCAGACAAACGGTATGCTGATAGACGAGCAGTGGGCGCGATTCTTTCACGACGAGCATTTTTTGGTCGGTCTGAGTCTCGACGGCGATATGGAGGCGAACCGCTTCAGGGTCGACGCGAACGGCACGAACAGATTTTATAAAATACTAAACGCCGCTCAAATGCTGACGATGCACGAGGTCGATTTCAATATTCTGACCGTGCTCACAGGTTACGCCGCCGAAAATATAGACAGGATATATTCTTTCTTCAAGCGCAAGGGCTTCAAATATCTCCAATTTATCCCGTGCCTGCGCCCGTTCGGAGACAAGAGCGAGAGCGAGCTGTACATGACAAACGAGCAGTATGCGCATTTCCTGATACACCTGTTCAACGCCTATGTCAAGGACTACGTGCGCGGCGAATATACGAGCATACGCCGGTTTGACAACTGGGTGCAGATGTGTGTCGGCAGAGCCCCGGAGCAGTGCGGAGTCTGCGGACACTGCACGCATCAGTTTGTAGTCGAGGGCAACGGCAACGTCTATCCCTGCGACTTCTACTGCCTGGATGAATGGCTGCTCGGCAACATAAATTCGGACGGGCTCGAAGCCATGGCAAACTCAAAAAAGGCCGCGGATTTTATCAGGGAGAGCCTTGCGGTTGACAAAAAGTGCAAGGCGTGCCGCTATTATCCGCTCTGCCGCGGCGGCGGATGCAAGCGCAGCCGAGCCGACCGCGACTACTGCGAGGCGTATAAGAAATTTTTTGCCTCCTGCCTGCCGTTGTTCCGCGTATTTGTCGACGAAGCAAACCGATGAATATAAAATTTCGCCCCGGCGGCGCGAAATATAATGTAATGTGTCCTGTACGAACTGTGCATTTTCAGCGCGCAAATTGGACTAAAAATAACCATCTTCTGCCGATTACATACGAATTTTGCATAGCGGTATAGGAAAAAACAGTCCTCATAAGCACCTATACCTATGTATCATAATCATATAATGATTGAGGCTTACGATAAAAAAGCTACTGTTAGGGTTTCAAGCGTTTTTAAATAAGAGCACACTTACAAAATAAGAAGAAATCAAGAGATAAGCTTTATTAGAAATCAGAGAAGTCACCCGAAGCAATTAAAACTGTTCAACATCACATATCAAAATATAGGTGTACCAAAAAACGGACTTCAAATGCCTAATAAGCAATTTTGATTGACCAAACAGAAGGAGAATGGTATTATAAAATAAAAAAGCGAGGAGAAAACAGATGAAAGAACAGTTTATAAATTACTATCCATTATCCAAAACTTTAAGATTTTCTTTAATCCCTGTTGGAAAAACCGAAGATAATTTCAATAAAAAGCTTTTGCTTGAAAACGATAAACAAAGAGCGGAGAATTATGAAAAGGTCAAAAGCTATATTGATCGCTTTCACAAAGAATATATTAAATCTGCATTAGCAAACGCAAGAATTGAAAAAATCAATGAATATGCGGCTTTATATTGGAAAAGCAATAAGGATGATTCTGACGCAAAAGTTATGGAATCGTTAGAAGATGATATAAGAAAGCAAATATCCAAACAACTTACATCAACCGCAAACTTTAAAAGACTGTTTGGAAAAGAGTTGATATGTGAAGACTTACCGGCTTTTTTAACAGATGAAAATGAAAAAGAAACAGTTGAATGCTTTAGAAGCTTTACAACATATTTTAATGGTTTTAATACTAATCGAAAGAATATGTATTCGAGTGAAAAAAAGTCAACTGCAATAGCTTATCGTTGTGTAAATGACAACCTTCCTCGCTTTTTAGATAATATAAAAACCTTTCAAAAAATATTCGATAATCTTTCTGACGAAGCTATCACAAAACTAAACACAAATTTATATAATAGATTCGGCAGAAAAATTGAAGATATTTTTTCTGTTGATTATTTTGATTTTGTTTTGGCTCAATCGGGCATTGATGTTTATAATTCTATGATCGGCGTATATACTTGCTCAGACGGAACCAAAATCCAAGGCCTTAATCAATGTATAAATCGTTATAACAAGCAGGTTGCCAAAAATGAAAAATCAAAAAGATTGCCGTTAATGAAACCGTTACGTAAGCAAATCTTAAGTGAAAAGGACAGTGTATCGTTCATTCTCGAGAAATTCAATTCAGACAACGAAGTGTTGCTTGCGATTGAAGAATATTATAATAATCACATTAGTGATATCGATTCGCTTACAGAGCTTTTGCAATCATTAAACACTTATAATGCCAATGGAATATTTATAAAATCAGGTGCTGCCGTTTCCGATATTTCAAACGCTGCATTTAACTCATGGAATGTATTACGCTTAGCTTGGAATGAAAAGTATGAAGCTTTGCATCCCGTAACAAGCACAACAAAAATCGATAAATATATTGAAAAGCGAGACAAGGTATATAAATCAATAAAAAGCTTTTCGCTTTTTGAACTTCAAGAGCTTGGTGCGGAAAATGGGAATGAAATAACCGATTGGTATATTTCATCAATCAATGAATGTAACCGCAAAATAAAAGAAACTTATTTGCAGGCACGGGAATTGCTGGAATCCGATTATGAAAAGGACTACGATAAAAGACTTTATAAAAATGAAAAAGCAACAGAGTTAGTAAAAAACCTGCTTGACGCAATAAAGGAATTTCAACAGCTTGTTAAACCGTTAAACGGCACAGGTAAAGAAGAAAACAAGGACGAGCTTTTTTACGGCAAGTTCACTTCATTTTATGACTCGGTAGCAGATATTGACAGGCTTTACGATAAGGTTAGAAACTACATTACTCAAAAACCTTATTCCAAAGATAAAATAAAGCTGAATTTTGACAATCCTACTTTCTTAAAGGGATGGGCATTAGGAAACGAATTTGCAAATTCTGCACAATTGCTTAGAGATGGTGATAATTACTATCTTGCAATTATGGATAAAGAATTTAGAAACAATATACCCAAAAAATACAATTCACCAATCAGCAAGGAAGATGTGTTGCAAAAGATTATTTATCAACAAGCTGCTGATCCATCAAAAGATATCCCAAACCTTCTTGTTATTGATGGAGTGACCGTAAAAAAGAACGGCAGGAAAGAAAAAACGGGCATACATGCAGGTGAAAATATTATATTGGAAAATCTTAGGAACACCTATCTCCCTGAAAATATAAATCATATAAGAAAAGAAAAAACATTTTTAACATCAAGCGAAAATTTTTCAAAAGATGACTTATGCGAGTATATTCAATATTATATCTGCCGTGCACAAGAATACTATTCTTCATACAACTTCACCTTTAAAAATGCCTCAGAATACAAAAGCTTCCAAGAGTTTTTAGATGATGTAAATTCTCAGGCATATCAAATTAGCTATGACAATATTTCAAAAAAGCAAATTATGGAGCTTGTAGAAAACGGATATCTTTATCTTTTTAAAATCTATAATAAAGACTTTTCAAAGTACAGCAAAGGAACTCCGAATTTACATACTTTGTATTTCAAAATGCTTTTTGACGAGAGAAATTTATCAAATGTGGTATACAAGCTCAACGGTGAAGCCGAGATGTTCTACCGTGAAGCAAGTATAAATGACAAGGAGAAAATAACTCATCATGCCAATCAACCGATAAAAAACAAAAATCCTGATAACGAGAAAAAAGAAAGCGTTTTTGAGTATGATATTGTAAAAGACAAAAGATTTACCAAAAGGCAATTTTCACTTCACGTGTCTGTTACAATCAACTTCAAGGCACACGGTCAGGAATTTTTGAACTATGATGTTCGCAAGGCGGTTAAATATAAAGATGATAATTACGTTATCGGCATTGACCGTGGTGAAAGGAATCTGATTTATATCAGCGTTATCAATTCAAACGGTGAAATTGTTGAACAAATGTCGCTTAATGAAATAATCGGTGACAACGGATACAGTGTTGATTATCAAAAGCTTTTGGATAAGAAAGAAAAGGAAAGAGATAAAGCAAGAAAAAACTGGACCTCTGTTGAAAATATAAAGGAACTGAAAGAAGGCTACATCAGCCAGGTTGTTCACAAAATCTGTGAATTAGTCGTTAAATATGATGCCGTTATCGCTATGGAGGATTTAAACTTCGGCTTCAAGCGCGGTAGGTTTCCTGTTGAAAAGCAAGTTTATCAAAAATTTGAAAATATGCTTATTTCCAAACTCAATTTGCTTATTGATAAGAAGGCGGAACCGACCGAAACCGGCGGTCTTTTGCGAGCATATCAGCTTACGAATAAATTCGACGGCGTAAATAAGGCTAAGCAAAACGGTATCATCTTTTATGTTCCGGCTTGGGATACAAGTAAAATAGATCCGGTAACGGGCTTTGTTAATCTTTTAAAGCCAAAATACACAAGTGTGTCGGAAGCTAAAAAGTTATTTGAAACAATCGATGATATCAAATATAACACAAATACCGATATGTTTGAGTTCTGTATTGATTATGGTAAATTCCCGAGATGCAATTCGGATTTCAAAAAAACTTGGACTGTTTGCACTAATTCAAGCAGAATTTTATCCTTCCGGAATGAAGAAAAGAATAACGAGTGGGACAATAAGCAAATTGTTCTTACCGATGAATTCAAATCGTTGTTTAATGAATTTGGCATTGATTATACAAGTGATCTTAAGGCTTCTATTTTAAGCATTTCCAATGCCGATTTTTATAATCGGTTGATAAGGCTTCTTTCATTAACACTTCAAATGAGAAACAGTATTATCGGCAGCACATTACCGGAAGATGACTACCTTATTTCGCCTGTTGCAAATGACAGAGGTGAGTTCTATGACAGTCGTAATTATAAAGGCTCAAATGCCGCTTTGCCTTGCGATGCCGATGCGAATGGCGCATATAATATTGCAAGAAAAGCGCTTTGGGCAATAAATGTTTTAAAAGACACTCCGGATGATATGCTTCAAAAAGCAAAACTTAGTATAACTAATGCCGAATGGCTTGAATATACACAAAGATGAGCGAACAGTCTTTAGCTATATCTCAATTAAATGATTTTATTTTCTGCCCTGTTTCAATATTTTTTCATTCACTTGAAACCGAAGAAAATATTATGGTTCAAGATTCGTTTCAATTAAACGGAACGAATGCTCATAAACATTCCGACTCTGCAGCATACTCAACCGAAAAGAGTGTGTTGCAGGGCGTGAGCGAATTTTAAATAACATTGTTACAGATTTAAACAATAAATGGCTAAAACAATTTGACCAAACTGATAGTGTATATATTTTTAATCTCAGCAATTCTTGTAAAATCGAAAAATATGGATATGCAAGAAACGAGGACACTGATTTACTAATTGTAAAATAAAATTTGCAAACCTCAGTCTAAATATGATATAATTATTAATTAAAGGGGATTATTAGTCTATGACGTATATTTTTTTGTTAATATTTTACAAGTTGTCAAAAATAAATTTGTGAGTTATAACAACCCTGGGGATTAATAATCCCTAATAATTTCTACTGTTGTAGATTACTTCGCCTATACTTTTCCCTCTGAGGATTAATAATCCCTAATAATTTCTACTGTTGTAGATATACGACCTATTGTCGGACTTGAAAGGATTAATAATCCCTAATAATTTCTACTGTTGTAGATTTTGACTGTGACAACGATGAAATTCTGGATTAATAATCCCTAATAATTTCTACTGTTGTAGATAAATTGTATGAGTTCGAGTCCGCCAGCTGATTAATAATCCCTAATAATTTCTACTGTTGTAGATTGGGGTGGTATAGGTACTGGAATATTATGATTAATAATCCCTAACGAATCCTATCCGAGCTTTCCCGCCGGGTAGGATTTTGCCGTTATAAGCGCGCTTGATAAATTGGGACTTGCAACTGCTCTGTAACCCCCAATTTGTTCTGATGTACGATCCTTACCGCCAAAAACTAAAGAACACATAGAAAATCAGCGGACGGGAATATCCCGATCCGCTGATTTTTTGTAACTTTATTTAGGATGTATTGTCCTGCCGCAATCAAAATATGTGCCGCTGTTATTTTTTAAAAGGCTTGACGATATAATAGAGTATCAGCTCAACAGTATCAACAAATTTTGCGCCGAAGTTGTTCAAGCTCTCCTTTGCGCGCTCTTCGCCCGAGCCGCCTGTCCAGTCGAGCGGATCGGAAACGAGGAGTATCTTGAACGTAGTCTGAGCCTCCATGCCCTCGTAGTCGCCCATGCCGGTGACCGTAACTGTGGCAGTGCCCTTTTCTACGTTGTCGGAGAAAGCAGCGGTGTAGTCAACGCCCTCGGTGAGAACTCTGTCAAGGCACTTGACGGTGATTTCCGGAGTTATCTCGGAGCCGGTGCGCTTCTGCGACGGGATGTGGGATATCGTCAATCCCTCGTTCTTGAGGGTGAGGGCGCCGGAAAGGAAATCGGTGCGCGTCTTTATGAAATCATATGTATAATTGATTTCGCTGTTATAATTATCGGCTATGACAGCTGTGTCGGTGGTCTCGTAACAATTCCATCTGATAGCGTTCATGATCGCCGAATCTTTTACTTCGTCGACATATGTCTTATATTTGCCTTCGAGCATCGCCTTAACTGCCGGCGCAAAAACAGTCTGCATCTGTTCCTCAACAGTCTGCGCAAAGTCGGCGTGTCTGTAGCAGAGAGCATAGATGTTTGGGGTGGCCTTGACGTTGTCGTTACCTATGAGCGAGTTATACCAGAGATTTCTGCTCTTTGCATGAAGATTGGTGGGATCTTTAAGATTTATGCCGTCTCTTCCCTCGCTGTTGCCGATTGCGGTGTCAAAATCCCAAAGGGGACCGGCAAAGAGCTTGCTGTCAACATCCTTGTAGAAGAAGTTGCTGGTGAGACCCGCATCCCAGTTGCTTGTCCATTCCTGAATAAGATACTGCTTAGCCCATGAGACTATGTCGATATATTCGGTGTAGTGCTTGCCGAGACTGTTATAGCCGGTCTCGCTGTAAAGAGCATCCTCCAATTCCTGCCAGTAGCCGCTGATATACTTTGCCTGTGCTTCGGTAGCATATTCAGGCGACTTCAAAACCACCGGCTGGGTGTTTTTGGTAATGAATCCGCTCGGCTCTTCTGCATAGCGATCCGTAAGCTCAAGCTCAAGCAGATAACCGCCCGTAATATTCTCGGGCTCGTTAGGAATATCATACCAACGCTGACTGTTCTCTATATATCCACTGTACTTGCCTGCGATGCCTTGGGGGGCAAGAGTCGAAAAATCAAGGTCGGGATTCAAATCCTCCGTAGCCTCTTCCAGGTCGAAAATATCGACACGGTTTTTGTTTATCTCAACCTTTTCGGTGATGAGATAGACGCCCTTGTATTCGCCGTTGACATAGAGGTCGATATTTCTGCAGTCAGGCGACATATTCATGCCGATGTCCGCGCCGAGATTATAGGCTATCTGGTTGCGCATAAGACTGAGATCAATGTAGTTTGCTATAAGGCACCAGTTTTTCGCTTTTTCCATGCCGAAAAGCTTGGCTTTGGAGCCGAGCTTGATGTTGTAGGGCTTTTTCGGATAGCCCCAGGTTGAGTTGCCTCTGCCCTTCATAGAGGCGAGCTCGGCGTCATAGTCGACCGTGCCCTTTGAGTTGAGGGCGAGCATGGTGCAGCCCTTTTCCTTGTGGGACTTGTCGGCGTGGATTCTATCGAGTCCGCCCTCGGGGGTGTTGATAAACATTGTCGGGAGCTTGCTCGAATTGAGGAACACTACCGTGTACTTCGCATCGCCGACGCTGAGGACAAACTCGCCGCCGTTTGCGAACGCTCTTGTCTGTACGCCGTTTTCGAGCTTGACTCCGCCGCACATAACGTCGTCGGTCGCAGTGAACCAGACCGTTATCGATGAAAGGTCGGATTTTGACGGCATGAACATATAATATTTGCCGTCAACGTCGCTCTTCCACCATGAGACGGTACCGAGTGCGGTCGAATCCGCCCCGCTGCCTTTCGCGGATACGGCAAAGCTGCTCAGCGGCTCTGTTTCTTCGGCAAAAACGCCGCCTATGGCGAACGCCGAAAAAGCGAGAGTCAAAACCAGCAAGATTGCCGCAGCTGATTTTAATGTTTTTTTCATAATTTTTACCTCCTATATTATGCACAAAAAGTACAATACACATAATATTATATATAAGACACACAAAAAAATCACTTTATATTAGAATAATAGGCAAAAACGTCGAGATTTTACATTAACTTTTAAAGCTCCCGTTTATATTTTCCTGCTTTAGTAATCTGAATAACGGCAATAAAAAGCGGTCGAGGTTTCAAGCCTCGACCGTATGGATTATATTGACTTTTCGAAAAACGGAGTAAAAATCGGGTAGAATTTTTTGATTATCTCGATAATTTTTATTAAAATCTTTTCAAATGCCGCTGCAAACCGATTTTGTGCGGTCTCTTTTACTCCATAGCCGGGGATGGTTCCGTCGCGGTTTTCGACCCCGTCCGTATCGCTGCAAAATCCGCCGAAAAGCGCAAACGCAAGAGAGAGAGCCGCCTTTTCTTCGGGTGTTGCAAAGCCGTATTTTTTGCTGAATTCTTTGAGTATATTGTCGGCTACGGTTCCGCTGTAACCGAGTTCCCTGAGAAATGCGTTGGCGTCAAACA
>OHPV01000062.1_pt1 | contig 86358 bp, 77 predicted proteins | sample 1577781 | NCBI WGS metagenome assembly OHPV01 (sample SAMEA3879518, study PRJEB24766) | human gut metagenome | biome: human-associated habitat; feature: feces | place: USA | collected 1985/1987 | reverse complement strand
CGAGCCTTTTACCGTTTGGGAAACTGTGTTTATCCAAATGGTCTGCTCGCTAAGAATAAACATCTCCTCCGGGTTGCCCCGTTCTCAGTCTACTATCTCTCATAATCCTTTGATTTCGGCTTAAAAGGTTCAGCCACGATATTGCCGCCCACTTCCTTAGAAAAGCGTTCAGGATACTTGAACTGTTCCTTATACTTCTTCATCATATCGTCCGGCAAGCTCTGAAAACTCTCACTCTCAGGCGGTGCATAACAGATAAAGAACTTGCCGCAGATAATATCTACCATCTCTTTCTTATCATTGTCCTGCACATAAACTGCACGGTTAAGCGGAAGTCCTCTCATCTTTCCTTCCTCATTACAGATGATTGCAACGTCATCGTCATAGGGCATATATTCCTCAATATCCCCACCGACAACCTCCTGCATTGCTTCCAGACTGTCGTCGATTACAATTTCCTTCGGGTACTTTTCCGGTTCTACCAAGAGAACTTTAATCTTTGTATCATTCATCGTTCTTCATTCCTTTCGTGTGTTTTTTTATTGTAAATTCCCATCCGCATACAAAGAAAATCGTTGAAGTCCTTACCTGCTTTTGGTGGCTCATCAACGATTTCATACTTATCCGGCAGAATAGTTTTTAAGGTCTGTGCTGCCTTTCTGCCCGCTATATCATTGTCAAAATGGATACGGATTTTCCTGACAGATGGGTTACTGCCAAGATACTTTTCCAGTGCAATCGGCACTTTACTGTCCTCAATTTTCTTTGCCGGAGAATACACCCCGGACAGCGAAACAAAGCTCATTTCTTTCCAATCCTGCCCGTTCAGCTTCGCAAGCGTGGCATAGGATAACAGGTCTATGGCACACTCAAAGAGGTGTACTTCCTCCAAGTTTTCCTTACCAAGCCGAAAAGAATAATCTTTTTTACTGCCACTGCAATCGCCCATAATCCTACGCTTATTCGTGGAACGGTAGGCTGCATATTTCGGTTCTTTCTTCTCGTCATAGCCTACAAATACAACATTGTGATACGGCAGGCTCTCAAAGATAAGGTCATTAGAGATACAGTAATTGATGATTTCAAAATCTATTCCTCTCCCGAAAAGATACTCTGTAATCACTCTGTTGGAAGCACATTTTTCAGGGAGAAGAAGCGGTTTATTTTCCTCTTTTGGCTGTGGCTTTTCATAGACCGGAGCCTGAATCGCTGTGTGTCCGATAATGGTTTCCACCGCTTCAAGGAAGCTGTAACCTTTGACCTTAATCAGATAATCCAAAGCACTCCTGCCACCGATACCTCTCGACCACCATATCCATTTCCCGTTTGAAATCTTCAAACTATCGTGGGTTCTGGTGCAATAGGTGTTACCTGAAAACTTAACCAGCTCATACGGTTCATAATTTTTCAGGTAGGTTAATAAGTCCATCTGCTTCGCCTGAATGATTAACTCAGGTGCGATAAAAGGCATATCGACCACCGCCTTTCTGTTTATCTCTCATACGATTTCTCCTTTCTGCCGCCGACTGCTTCGCCCTCATCAGGCTCTCCGCCGACAATCTCATTTTCCTTTTTATCCATATTGAGCAGGATATTCAGCTCATCAAGTCGAGCAGTTTTTGCCCTCAATTCTTCCTCCTTTGCAAACGGCTTTTCGATTTCCTGCTTCGCTGTTTCAAACTGCTTCTCCGTATTTTCAAGGCTGTTTTTCGTATCAGCAAGTGCTTCCTCAAAGCGTTCTATGCCGTTATCTATTCTCACGATATTACCGTGAGCATCGTCGCCAAGCGGTACATCTCTGCTTGTTTCGCCTTTTAATTTCACAACATAATTACGCTGCACCGTATCAAAATACAGTTCCATTTGAAAGCCACGGTACTCGCCAAGTGGTATCGCATCGGGACTGTTCATTGACTTGCAGGCATTGATGATTGCCTGACCTGCTTCGGCTTTTTCGGAATAAGAAACACCCGATACCATCATTCCAAGCGGCTGCTCGTCTGTCGGTTTCGGGTGTAATTTTGCTGTTTCAACATCTTTGGTAAGTCCCTCTACACGGGATTTCAAGTAAGCAATCTGTTGTGGGTAGAACTTGATGACCTTATCTTCCAGTCCGTATTTCTCCGATAAGAAATTGGATTTTAACATCTTCAGCTTCTGCACCTGAATGTCTAAGTCCATCTTTTCTTTGATATATGGATTACCTGTTGCAAGCATTTTTATCTCCGCATAGGACAGTGCAGTTTCATCAATATCCTCTGCCGACCTGACCGGAGATTTGCTCGTCATAATCTGACTTGCGAACTTCTGCTTACCTTCCACAAGCTGATAGAGGTATGCATCAAAGGTCTGCTCTGTTACATAGCGGTAAATATCTACCTGCGGATTTTCATTGCCCTGACGGACAATTCTACCGGAACGCTGCTCCAAATCTGAAGGTCGCCACGGACAATCTACGTCGTGAAGTGCAATAAGTTTATCCTGCACATTCGTTCCTGCTCCCATCTTCTGAGTAGAGCCAAGAAGCACCCTGACTTCTCCCTTGCGGGTCTTTTGGAACAGTTCTTTTTTCTTCATATCCGTGTCGGCTTCGTGTATGAACTTCACTTCACTTTCAGGAATACCTCTCTCAATCAGCTTCTTTCTGATGTCGTTATAGACGGAAAATGTTCCGTCATTCTTCGGCGTGGAAAGGTCACAAAACACAAGCTGTGCAGATTTCTTGTCGGCATTTTCTTTCCATATCCGATAGATGTTATCGACGCAGGCATTGATTTTACTGCCCTCAAAATCAGGCAGCATATCGTTTAGCATACGCTGGTCAAGAGCCAACTTTCTGCCGTCGTTTGTGATTTTGAGCATATTATCTAAACTCGAATCCACACCGCCGCCACGGACTTTCTCGGCTCGTTCCGCAAGGGAAGCAACCATCTCTTTCTGCATTTCCGAAGGCTTGACCGCAACATTGTGGAAGTGTGCTTCCGGCACAGGCAGCTCCAGCATATCCGCCGTCTTGATGTCGGCGACCTCCTTAAACATCGCCATAAGCTCCGGTAGGTTGTAGAATTTCGCAAAGCGGGTTTTCGCTCTGTAACCCGTTCCCTCCGGGGTAAGCTCAACCGCAGTTACTGTCTCTCCAAAGGTACTTGCCCACGAGTCGAAGTGCTGCAAGTTGTTTTTTACAAGCGTGTTGTACTGCAAGTATCGCTGAATGGTATAGAGTTCCACCATACTGTTTGAGATAGGAGTACCGGTTGCAAATACCGTTCCTCGACCGCCTGTAAGCTCGTCAAGGTATCGGCACTTCATAAACAGGTCGGAGGATTTCTGTGCTTCCGTCTGAGCGATACCGCCCACATTACGCATTTTGGTGTAAAGATAGAGGTTCTTGTAATAATGACTCTCGTCAATAAAGAGCCTGTCAACACCGAGTTCTTCAAAGGTAACAACATCGTCCTTTCGGCTTTGGTCGTTGAGCTTTTCCAGCTTTTGCTTCACGGACTTTTTAGACTTTTCAAGCTGTTTAATGGAGAAGTTTTCTCCACGATTTCGCTTCAAATCCATAATACCGTCTGTCAGTTCTTCAAGCTGTTGCTCAAGAATTGCCCTCTGTCTTTCAATGGACATCGGGATTTTCTCAAACTGAGAATGACCGATAATTACTGCGTCATAATCTCCCGTAGCAATTCGACCGCAGAACTTTTTGCGGTTCTTCGTCTCAAAATCTCGCTTTGTCGCCACAAGAATATTCGCCGCCGGATAGAGTTGTAAGAACTCTGCCGCCCATTGCTCGGTTAAGTGATTTGGCACTACGAACAGCGACTTATTGCAAAGTCCCAGTCGTTTGGACTCCATAGCAGCCGCCACCATCTCAAAAGTTTTACCTGCACCGACTGCGTGTGCCAACAGCGTATTGCCGCCGTACAGAATGTGTGCAACCGCATTTTTCTGATGTTCACGGAGTTCGATTTCCGGGTTCATACCGTTGAAAACAATGTGGCTTCCGTCGTACTCACGAGGACGAATACTATTGAATTTCTCGTTATACATTTTCGTAAGTTTTTCTCGGCGGGCAGGGTCATCCCATATCCAGTCCTGAAAGCCCTGCTTTATGAGTTCCTGCTTTGCCTGTGCGATTGCCGTTTCCTTTTTATTGAGAACTGCTTTCTTTTTGCCCTCGTCATCTTCGATATAGTCAAAGATACGGACATCTTTCAGGTTCAGAGTTTCCTCGATTATCTTATATGCGTTGATACGGGAAGTGCCGTATGTGCTGTACGCTTTAACATTGGAACGGTCATAGCTCTTTCCCTCAATGTTCCATTCTCCGGTAAACTGAGAGTAGTGAACCTTGATATTCCACTGTGCATAGCGTGGCGTATCGAGAAACTCAAACATAAACTGTTGGAATATTTCGGGCGGTATCCAAGTCGCACCGAGCCTTACGGAAATCTCGCTTGCCGTCAAATCCTTTGGCTGCACCTTTTCAAGTGCCTGCACATTGACGGTGTAATCTTCGGGATACAGAGTCGCAGACCTTTTGGCTGTTGCCAGCTTCTCACGGACATTGCCCGACAGATATTCGTCTGCCATCAGATACTTCGGCTCATAAGAATTGCCGTACTCATAAAGGGGATTTAAGAAGATAACACCCTTTAAGTCAGAAAATAATTCTTCCTCACTTTTGCCGGACAACTCCATCATATATGCCATATCAATGGCTGCTTTTTCGCCCATAGAGACAGCGAGAGCTTCGTCTGCGGTGTCAACCTCCGTTACAGGCTTGTGCGGTTTAATCGTTCTCTTGAAGAACATATCCGCCTTGCGTTCCAGTTCGCCATTTTCGTCCAAGACCTCAAGAGCAGAGAGCAGAGCATAGGAGCTGTCATCGGAAAAGGCGGAAGTATTGGCACGGCTGTTAATCAGTCCGTACTTCTTTGTAAAGCTGTCATACAGAGTGTTCAGCTTTTCCTGTGCCTGTTTGATTTCGCTGTCGGGGTAATCCTCGGTTTGCAGTTCAATCAGGTTGCGAACGCAATCTCTTATCCCAATCATACCCTTGATACGGTTCTCGGCGGTTGCCGATACCTCCACCGGGGACATACGGGAGTTCTCACGGAAATAGATTTTATCGTCCAAAATTGTGTAAGAGAAGTTCCTTACCGTAGGGTCTGCCGGGATAGAATTATCTTCTTCCTCCAGCTCGTCGGCAACCTCGTATTCGGAGATTTCTCCGTGAATGTTTGAGACTGCTTCGTTCAAAAGCTCCGAAAGGTCGGCATTTTCAAACGGTTCACAGGTTGCTTCCGGTCCGAAACGACCGCTTACCATTTTCATTTCGCCGAGTATCATTTCCGGGTGCTGAACAAAATATGAGTTCATCCTTATACCGTTTTCGTCGGTGTCAAGATGAACCCAATCCGGTTCAATATCTATGAGCCTGTCTCGCTTTTGCAAAAACAGAATATCGGATACAACCTCTGTTCCGGCATTGCCTTTGAAAGTGTCATTCGGAAGTCTGATTGCTCCGAGTAGCTCCGCCCTCTGTGCGATATATTTACGCACATTGGAGTTTTCCTTGTCCATAGTTCCTTTACTTGTCACAAGAGCCATCACACCGCCGGGGCGTAATTTGTCAAGCGATTTTGCAAAGAAATAATCGTGGATTAAGAAGTTGTACTTGTCGTATCGTTTGTCGGAGACTTTGAAATCTCCGAAAGGCACATTGCCGATGACGCCGTCAAAAAAGCTGTCGGGGACATTTACTTCCTCAAAGCCCTGTGCCGCAATGGAAGATTTCTGATAAAGCTGCTGAGCGATACCGGCTGAAACGGTATCAAGCTCAACGCCGTAAACCTTTGCGTTTTCCATTGACTCAGGCAGCATACCGATGAAATTACCGATACCGCAGGACGGCTCAAGCAGGTTGCCCTCCTGAAATCCCATCTGTTCCAACACCTTGTAAATGGCGGTTGATACTTCGGGCGGAGTGTAAAAGGCAGTCAGGGTACTTTCTCTTGCCGACGCATATTCCTCCGGTGTCAGGATATTTTTCAGCATAGCATACTCGGTATGCCAAGCTCCTGCTCGTTCGTCAAAGGCTTCGGGAATACCGCCCCAACCGACATATCTCGACAAGATTTTCTGCTCATCGGGTGTCGCAAAACGGTTTTCGCTTTGACAATCTTTCAAGACCTTAATCGCCGCATAGTTTCTGTGAAAACGCTCTTTCTTGTTCACTTCTTCAACCTGATTATTAGCAAGGTCAAAGTTGTGTCGCTCCGACATAGGAATATCCGGGTGGAGGTCAAAGTTCTTTACCTTTGACTTTTTCTTTTGCTCCCAAGCGGGTACAATCGGTTCAGGCTCTTTGTCGTAACCGTTGCCGATACGAACACCCTCGTTATACATTTCCTCATAACTGTCAAAACCGTTTTGAGTAGCAACGATTTCTCTGTAATCCTCAATCGGTACATTTCCGATGTTCGTTGCCACCATATCAGTTCTTTCAGCGTTTTCAATGAGTGCTTCCATTGTGGCGGAGGTACAGTCGGTCAAATCCGGTGTCCTGTGAAATTCTCGGTCTGCGTCCTCAAACCATTCCGTACCTACATCGGCAAGCTCCTGATTTGCAATACTGCCAAGGTAGTCAAAGAAATCCTCAGCCGAGTCATACTCCCGTGCTGCTTGCTGTATCTCATCAAAAGAAAGCGTATTTGTAACATACTGACCCCCGGCATTGCTGTCGGGGTTATAGTACATCCAAGTTACACTTTCATTGTCCCGGTCGATATAGAAGGCGTCGTCATAACCGGTTTTCGGACTGAAATCCTGTACGGTTTCGGTATCGTTTTGAGCTTCATTTTCGCCTGTAACGGCTTTTTCTTCTGCCGGTGATACACTGACCTTCAAGTGGTCGTTCATTGGATTTTCACGCACTTTTCGGTCAAATTCTTCCCTTGGAAGCTCCTTGTTGAATAGGGGCATATCGAAGTCATAGAGCATTACACGGTTTTCGTCAAAGGACAAAATCTCATACTGAGAAGCCCCGATATACACACTGTCGCCGAGATGATATTCATACTGTGCTTCCGTTTCGTCCACTTTGTTTTCAGGCTCAGGCGGTGCGGTAGAGAGTATCTCACGGTTTTTTCTCTGCTCTGCAAGCTCGACTCGCCTTTCTTCCTGCTTTTCAAGCCATTCCGGGTACTTTTCTTTTTCCTTTGGATTTAGGTATCTGTCCATACGGATAAGGTATCCGATACGCTTTTCAACCTGAGACCAAGAAAGCGTAATGTGCGGCTTGTCGCTTCCGATACCTTTTGAAATTGTGATACCTTTTCCGTCGTGCTGTTCGTCAATGCCTGCACCGATGATGACAGGATAAGAGCCGCCCCAACCGTATTCGTTTTTCAAGAAGTCGGCGTTTTCCTTTGCGGAAAGGCTCTTTTCAAACTGCTCATAGATACGCATTTTACCCTCGGAAACTCCGCTTCCACGAGTGAGAACTGCGTCTATGATTTCCTGAGAAAAAGTAAAGGCAGAGGTTTTTTGTTCCTCTGCCTGATTGCTCATTATGAGAGTCAACTGACCGTCCATAGACGGAAGCGGTTTCATTGTATCGGTCAATTCTCCTAAAAGTCTCATTGCTTCAAAATGCTGTGCGATAACACCCCAGTCATAGAAGCTCTGAGCGGTTCTGTTTTCGTATTCGCCCTCCCACAAGTGGAGGACATTCTGAAATGTTTTGTAGCCAACAAGTCTGCCGTCGCTTAAGGTAAGCTGTGTGTAATCGTTGTTGAAAATACCCTTGATATATTCGGTACGGGTCGCATTGTCCGTATTTCTCTCATAGAAGTCTTTGATTTCTTCCTTTGAAGCGGACAAATGCGGGGTAGTATCGAGTATTTCTCGGATAGTATCGTCACCACCGAAAAACGGCAGACTCTTGTCCTCGTGGTTTCTGTCGTAATACTCTAAGCGAATATTACCTGACTCTTCACGATTTCCTGTGCCGAGTTCCTGATGTTGTTCATCAGGCGAACCCATTTCATCATATCTTCCGCTTTCATCTGCTCCGTCAGTCCGGCTTTCTGTGCCATCTGCTTCACGAGAGTTTCCTCCAGTTCGCTCGCTCTCTGCTGAACCTCCGCCAAGTGACTGTTCAGAACCCCTTTCGTCAGAAGATTGTAGTACAGGATTTTGTGATGTTCCTTCAGATAAGTTCTCCTCATCTGCGACCATCTGCCGAGAGTCACTTCCGTCTGCTCCGGCAACTTCAGGTTCGGAAGATTGTAATCTCCCACCATCGTGTATGTGATTTCGCTCATCGCTTTGACTCCTTTCGTCTTTGATGTCTTTATTGTATTCGGATTGCCCCTGTTCATCAATTATGCGATTTTCCTTACTGAGCGTGCTGATTGTTCTGCTGACTGGAAGCAACGCCATTTCAGCAATGTCACTTGTAGCAATACCCACCGCATTGAGAACTTCCTGTGAATTGAAGCTTGAAATACCGGCAAAGTCATCGGGAGAATAAACCTTGTCTGAGTCCAGTCCCAATCGTGCCATAACCATATATGATACGCTGTTTCTGACAAGCTCCAAATACAAGGCATTTGCTTCGTCGGCAGACAAATACTCAATATCGCTTCCTGCACCCAAACTCATAAAGTCGGAGATATAGTCTGCGATGTTGTCCTCGACGGCATTGGCAATGCTCTCTTTAACGACATTTTCAATACTCGTTGTATCGTTTACCGCACCGAAAGTGTTTTCAAGCGTTTCAATAACCTCTGCTTCATAATCGGGTCTCATCTCCCAAATCGGAACAGGGCGGGAATATCTGCTTTCGTGGGTATCCGATATATCAAAGTAATGAATCAGCCTTTGACGGCTTCTGTCTGCGTCCTCAAATACGGCAATACCTTTTGCTCCTCGGTTTACCCAACGACCGAAAGTTCCGTTCCATCGTTCGATTTCAAGCACGGCTGTTGCGTCGGGTCTTTGGGCATAAATGAGAAGCTGTTCATCAAATCGGAGCCTGAAATTCCTGCCTGCGGTTTTCAGAAACGATTGCCAGTTTACCGGATTGTCTGTAACTGCAAAACAGGTTCTTTCGTATAGCTCCGAAATCAGGTCAAATTTCCTTGCCACCTCGTCTGCACCTCCTTATCGTGATTTTTCTTTGTCCTTTGCAGGTTTTTTGTTTTCTTTTGCGGCTGGTTCTACGGTATGACCGTTTCTCTCGCAAAGCTCGGCAAATTCGCAGATATGGTAGAGATTTGTTCCGACCTCCAAATGGTAGTCGTCAATATATCTGCAAGTTCTCTCCATTGTTTTGCCGTCGCCGAGCTTAATTGAGATTTTCTCTCCGTCCGCAATGCGAAACTGCTCCTGATAGTGCGGGTCAATAAATCGGATACCACGCTCGGCATTTTTCAAGTGGTTGTTCAGCCACTCTTTCTGATAGCAATAGCAGTAAAGATTGTACTCGCCCCTGTTGGGGTTAAACCTCATAAGATAGCTGTACTTTTCCGTATCAAGACGAATGCCGTAGTGGTTGCGGTCATCATTAAAGGAGCTGTCGGGAGTGGAATAACAGTAAGAGGACATAGACTTCCTGCCGGACAAAACATCGCCGTCACGCAATCCGTTTATCACATCATCAAATTCAGCCTTAAACTCATCGGTTTTCAAGTCTTTTCTGAAATCGTTCCAAGTCGTCCAAAACTCGTTCCCGTTAGAACCAAAGTCGGCTCTCAAATATCCGATAAGACCGGTCTGCATAGAGAGCTGCTGGCTTTGACTGAAGGTGTATTTGCGCTCTGTTTCGGTCAATACTCTGTAATCCATTTTCATCACCTCGCTTGTTCGTTTGTTTGTCTTTGCTTTGGAATAGGAAAACCATAAACTCCGGCAATGTCATCGCCGAGCCTTTTGGTAACTCGTGTGATGTCGGCTCTTGTGGCTTTTCCGTTGTAGATTTTATCTTGCAGATTTTCAATCTGCGTATCGGTAACACCGTCTTTGAATACACGGTATAGATAATGGTTTGTTCCGTCGTGATGAACGGCATCGGCTCTAAGGTCGCCGTACTTATCCACATACCATTCGGTGTAATCGGTATCGGAGTAAAGGCAGTCCTTAATGTTGCCGGAATCAATCATCTTGTAGCCCGACACTCTGCCGTTCCATCTGCCGAGGTCGCCGATTACGATAATCGGCTGTGAAAGCTGAATGTTAAGATTTACTCGTTCATCATATAGGTTTTCGGCATTGGATTTTACCATAATGTCGTAAAGCTCATCATCGGAATATCCGGGATACAGTTCCTCCAAAGACTCTCGCCAATCATCAAGGTCAAGGCTAATGTCGCTCCAAATGATATGGCGGTCATTCTGTTCCTGACTGCTCATCAGTGCCACCTCCCAAATAAGAGAATAGCTTATTGGCTTTGGTCTGCTTCTGAAGCTCGATAATCAGGCTCATATCCGGAATAGTGATACCCGGAATTTTCAAAATGCTCTCCATATCGAGCTGCTGCAATTTCTTTTCTGTATTGCAGCCTGCGTCAAACAGTTTCGTCAGAAGCTTTGTTTTCTGCTGAAAAGTGAATTTTTCCTTCATTGCTTTGTCCTCCTTATCGTTCTTTGTCTTTGTTTCGCTTCTTGTGTAAAAGCTCTTGTGCCTTTTCCTTTGCCCATTCAGGCAGACGCTCAGGCTTTACTTCGCCCATAACATCCATTCTTTCATATCGGGTTGATTTGCCGGTGTGAAGATTGGTACAAAACACGGCGCTTCCACGGCTGTTTGCCGACGCACCGAAACCGCCCGTAACATAGTAGAGCTGTCTGTCGGCTCTCTGAAATTCGGGCTTTAATACTTTGGGGTCAATGGCAATGATTTTGCCGTTGATGTCTTTGGAATAGTGGTCGGGGATACAGTCGGCTTCGGTTATGAGCGTGATTGGAATATCCAGTTTCTCGATCTGTTCCTTGAAAAGCTCCGCTTCATTTGCCACACGGCTACCGAAAATATGGGCGATTTCGATATAGTCATCGCTTACCATACATTCCGAACACAGTTCAAACAGGTCGTTTCGCTCCGCAAAGCCGCACAAAAATTTATCGCCATTCGTACTTTGCTCATTACAAGCCAAGACAACTTCCTTTTCGCCCACATTTACCGAGCAGAGAACGGTGTATTCACCGATTCTTCTTTTTTTCTCGTTCATATCCACACCTCAGCTTACTTCAATCACAATTCTGATGTTTTCGCAGTCGCAACCGCTGCACTGTCTGGAAAGTTCGGGAAACAGGGATTGCACTCTCTGTCTTGCTCTGCGGATAGTTTCAAAGCACGGCAAGCCGTACCCTTTATAGTTGTTGACTATATCTTCAAGCGGCAAATCGCCGACTCTCATATAGCTGTATCGGTTGTAATAGCAAAGGATAAGCTGCATATCGTCATACCTCGTTTCGGGGCATTCTCTGAGTATTGCAAGCACCTTGCTGTCAACCGTCTTTTGCTTGTTCATAATGCACCTCCGTAAAAGAACCGTGGGCGAAGTTTTCACTCCGCCCACTTTCGTGTTCCTTATTTCTTTCTGTTCTTAATCTGCAAGAAGATAAAGCCGCCGATAATAAAGGCGACCAATACAACTGCTACGATTGTTTTAGCGTCCATTACTCATTGTCCTCCTTCTTCTTTTTTCTATATGCAACAACGGCTGTGCCTACAATACCGAGGGCAGAAAGTCCCGCAAGTGCAGTCCACAAGCCAACATTGCTGTTATCTCCGGTCTTTGGTGTATCTCTCAGCTCATTGTGCATTTCCACAACGGTAGTAGAACCGACCTTTACGGTTGCAATCTTATCCGCAGGAAGCACATAGGAAGCAGAAACACTATCCTGAACCTCGGAAATGGTGTAATCGCCGATACGAAGTCCCTCGATAATGATTTCGCCGTTCTTATCGGTCGTGAAGCTTCGGTCGTATCCGTTTACTCCCGTAACTCTGAAAGTGAAGCCTTCAACCTTACCGTCTGAGGAAGTCTTAACGATTTTCAGGTTTCCTTTCATAGCCGTGTTAATGAAGCCGACACCGGCTTTGTTTTCTACCTCGTAGGTGGTTTCATCTTTTTCAATGAAAACAGAGTACACACCCTTATCAAGTTCAAAGCCTTCCGGTGCTTTGGTTTCTCTTACAAGGTATTTTCCGTAGAGAAGCTCCTTCATCTCGTAAATACCGGTAGAGGTTTCGGAGAGCGTTCCGATAAGCTCGTCGCCGTCGTCCAATTTGCCGTCTCCGTTTACATCTTTGTAAACCTCAAAGGTCGCTCCTGTCAGCTTGTTGTCCGGGTAATCTTCATCAACCTTAGTCAACTTGATATTGCCGTGAACATACTCATTGACGATTTCAACCTCAATGACCTGACCGACCTCGGAGATTTTAACTTCATAAGAAGTTTCATCAAGCACAAAGCCCTTCGGCTGTTCGATTTCTCTTACAATCCAGTTTCCATACGGTACTTTGTCAAAAGAAAAGCTACCGTCATTTTCAGAGGTAGCAGTCATCAAGGCGTTTTCTTTTGTAAATTCAGTTTCACCAGCCTTAAACAGTCCGATTACTGCACCGCCGAGTTCTTCGCCGTTTTCGGTAATCTTCTTACCGGAGACAGAACCGTAAATGAGCTTGTTTTCAATCGGCTTGCCGTCATTGACTGCAATCTCAACTGTTTCGGTATCCTGTCCCGCATAGCTGAAAGTAAACGGATACTTGCTGTCGGAGAGAATATAATGCTCATCGGTTGCAAGCTCCTTTACATAGTAGCTTCCGAAAGGAAGGTCGGTCTTGATAACAGCCTTGCCGTTTTCGGAAAGAGAGATAATCTCAATCATACCGTCTGCCGGGATAGAAGTACCGCTTGCAGAAACAAGCTCTTCATCGGCAAAAAGTCCGAAGCTGATATTCTTCACTTCATCGCCGTTGCCGATATTGAAGATGTCGTTCTTTTCGATAGCCTTTTCAAGACTTACCGTAACCTTTTGTCTCTCGTTTACGAAGCTGGTAACGGTTTCCGTCACGGCTACTTCCTGACCTGCGTAGGTCAGCTCGACCTCGTGTGCTTCCTTATTGATAACCATACCCTCCGGTGCGGTGATTTCGACCACCGTATATCTGCCGAGGTAAATCTCCTTACTCTTGGCAAGTCCGTTTTTGTCTGTGGTAACAGTATCTACGACCTCGCCCTTTGCATAACGGAGTGTACCGTCGGGAGTGATAATATCTTCTGCTGCGGTAATCTCATAAACCGCACCTGCAAGACCTTTCACTTCATAGACAGGCTGATAAATCACATCGGCGTTTTCCTCTCCGGAGATATTTACCCCTGAGAACACCTCGCCGGTCTTTTCAATGCTGACAGTACCTTTCTGTGCCATATTAGGCTTATCGACCTTAATCACAGTAATACCACCCTCATCGGAAGAATTTTCCTCAGCCACATCAAAGTACACCGGTGTGCTGTCAAGCACATATCCGTAAGGAGCCTGAACCTCAACAAGAGAATATCCCTTGCCGTATTCCAGTTTCTCCGGTGTAACAAGCTGTCCGTTTGCATCGGTGTAGAAAATATCTATCGTTGTCGGAGTAGGATAAGTGAAGGTCATTGTTACCTGATTGCCGTCCGGGTCAAAGATTTTGAACCCAGCACCGGCATACGGAATGTTTTTACCGCTTTCTGCGTCCACCTTGACAACCTTGATATAGCTTTCAAAGTTTGCGTTGTTGATAAGATAGCGGTAGGTCTGTCCGTCCTGAACAATGAACACATCAAAGTCCTTCATTAGCTCACGACCTTCCCAGCCTGCGGTCTGATGAACGGTATATACGCCGTAAGGCATATCCTTTGTCTGCCCGAAACCGTTTTCATCACAGACAATGACATCTCTTTCATCTTCTTCTGCTGCGTCAAAACTGCCGGAAGATTTGAGATAGATTTCAAAGGTTGCACCGTTTTCGGGTGTTTCAATCTGAGTTTCGCCATTATCGGTATGCTTGATGATAGCGATATTGCCTTTCATAACCTGTTCGGTAACATCATTTGCTGTCTGATTGTGTTCCACCGTATAAAGCTGCGGTTCTGCACCGACCTTATGGATTGTGGTATCAAGCAGATAGCCCTCGGACGGCGTGATTTCACGGATTGTCCAGTCATCATCACAGATATATTCCTTTGTGGTAAACTGCCCGTTCTTATCCGTAACATATTTGTTCACAAGGGTTTCGCCCTTATAAATGCCGTAAACTGCTCCGGCAAGGGTAGCGTCGCCCTGCGGTGTGCCTTCCTCTCGGTCGCTCTTTGTTACGGTTACGCTGAACTTTTTGAGAATGTTCGTGAAGTTTCTTGTGGTTACTTCTTTCCAGTTAATCGGTGCGGTCTGATTTGCAGGCACAACATAACGGATTGCGGTATCCACTTCCTCAATGGTGTATGGGGTAGTGCCGCTTATAAGCACATCATCGAAAGAAACAACACCGTTCTTATCTGTCACTGCATATTCATCTACGGCAATACCCGCAAGCGAAGTTCCGTAAAGGTGGAAAGTTACACCCTCGACCAGATTATCCTCCGAAGATTTGATAACCTGAAGATTACCTCTCTTGAGAACATTATTGAAGTTGACCTTTGCCACCTGACCGGCAACAACAGTAACTCTGTGAACCTCCTGCGGTACATATTTGTCGATAGACTGTTCTGTTACCGTGTAAACACCGGGCATAAGGTTATCCAGTTGGAATTTGCCGCCGTTTGCGGTTGTTACAGTCTGATTGACACCGTTACCGCTGATGGTAAACTGAATGCCGTCAACCTTTCCGTCCTCACTTGTCTTTACAATCTGACAAGAGCCGTAGCTTACCTTCATTTTGACAAAGCCGCTAACAGGGTCGCTGACCTCCTGAGCATAAGTAACCACGTCCTGAATACCGTTGCCGTTCTGATGGATACCGTCAGTCCATACAACTACACCTCTGCGGACGCCGTTTTTCTTTGTGGCTGTGATGGTAAATTCCTTGCTCGGAGCTTTTTCCATTGAAACAGTCAATTTGTTTCCGCTGGCAGAGAATGAAACGCCGTCAATATTTGCCGAGAAATTGTAATTGCCAAGCACACCGTTTGTATCGGTGAGAGTTGCAACATACTTGCTTCCGTTCCATTCAAGCTCGTTCACCTTGGCAGAACCGCTTGACCTTGTGCAGAAGCTCGGTACTTTGGTGTGATTCTGAACGCTTGTTACCATACTGTTGTAGTACGACAAGATTTTACTGCGGAGTGGGTGTGCAGTGCTTACACATTCAAGCACGGCATTGTATCCGCTGGTGGAAACGTGATTGAAGCCTGCGTCTCTTTCGCCGACAATAGTTTCCCAAATCAAAATCTGAGTGGCATAAGCGTGTGCGATGCAGTTTGCGTCGTTTTCATTCTGCGACTTCCAGCTTGTCGAAATACCTCCACGGTAGCCGTACTGCAAGATACGACCGATAAGCAAGCGAATATCATCGCCGGAAATCGTTCCGTTCGGGCTGATGTTGTTGAAGAAGTTCTCGTCCTTTTCGGTGAGAGTATCTCCAGTCCGCTGACCTGTACCCGGTTCAATACAGTAGGCAATATTGCCCGAATACGAACCCATTGCACGAAGTCCTGTATATTTTGTGGACAAGCCTTTCCAACCGTTCATATAGTTGAGATTGCCGTGTCCCCATTCGCCGTTGTTATTGGTATCTCCGCTTCGGGGATAATCGACGAGGTACACATCGGCTTTTTCTCCTACGGCTGCAAAGGCTGTCGTTGCCCCAATGCCCATAAAAGCAGTAAGGCTCATAACCGCCGCCAACATAAGCGAAACGGCTTTCTTGAATTTTGTTTTAACCATTGCGTTTTCCTCCTTGAAATGCAAAAACGCACCGATTTTACTCAGTGCGTCCGCTTAAAATTTATTTTGTTTTAGCAGTAGCCGATATAGATGTTGTACTCCGTATCGGATAGCTTTTCTGCCCATATCCACACAGCGGTAAAACCTTCGCTGTTCTTGTATCGGTTCAGTCTGCTTTCAATATCAGCCTTGATACCGCTTCGGTTTGGATTTGCGGATATGGGATTGTCCCAACATTCTGTCGCCGTGCTGTCAAGAGAAAGCCCTATGCTTACCGCATACTCTTGTGCGTAACTTACATAAGGGCTGACATCGAATGTCTGCTTGGGCGGCTCTGTCGGTTCCGGTTCTGCCGGCTTTTCAGTCGGCTTTTCAACCGGATTTGGTTCAGCAGTTGTCTGTTCTTTCGGCTGTTCCGGTTGATTTTCGGGTTCAGCCTGCGTGGTTGTCTGCTTCGGTGGCTCTGCCTTTGTCTTTTCAGTTACAGGAGTTTCAGCCGTTTTATCTTCCGCCGGTTTTGTCTGAACAGTCGCAACCGTCTGCCTTTCAGCGGTTGATTGGCTTTCTTCTGCCGTAATCGGTGTTTCTTCCTGAACTGTCGTGCTTTCCGGTTCTTCTGCCGTTTCTTCCTGAGAATCTGTTTCGGTATTACCAGCCGGAAAAGAAGTCTCTGTTTTCGTAATCTCCTGTGCAGCTTCTTTGGCTGTGTTACCGTTACAACCTACGAGGAAAAACATCAGGCAGGCAAGAACACAAGGTATCAGCCTGTTTTTCATATCCATCGCTCCTTTCTGCCTTAATCGTAATCAAAACCGGTCAAAACATCAAAGGTGCGATTGGCTAAACTTTTTATCGTAGCAGACGTTTCGCTTTTGCTCCAAATGTGCGAACCCTTTAATAGACAGCTATATGTTATTAGAGATAGATATACTCAAGGAAGATAGAGTATATTTTTCAGCAGGTTAATAGCCGGTATATATAGGGGTTAGAGTGTGAGAAAGGGGGAAGGTTATCGGCTGTCACGGTCGGCTCTGCTTCGCAGAAACTTGTTGTAATGCTCCAATGCCTTGCACACAAAATCCTCCGTTTGGCTTATGGGAATGTTCTTCGGGATAAGCTGTCGAACCCTGTCGCCCCTTAAAACAATTTTCTCCCTTTGGTTTGGTTTTTCCTCCGACATAATCGCTTGGATTGCTTCGGTTGTGAGCTTGCCCTCCTCAAAGAACTTTCGCATACGGATTGTTTGGTCGTGGGACGGGGTTGCGTCGTTCAGGTCGATTTCATCAACCACATCACGCTGACTGTCCTCATCGAGAAAAGACAATTCAACCGCCGGTCGCATTTTTATTCGCCCCTCATCAACATAATCCAAAAGTTCGGGAACAAGGTTTGTAAGGCGAATATAACGCTGAATTTGCGTTTGGCTTTCGCCACTTTGAGTTGCAAGTTCTTCCCTTGAAAAATTTTGTCCCACTGGGACTAAATTATCTTTGCTCGGTCTGCCCGCTTGCCTTTTCATCGCTTCCAAACGCATTTTGTAGGCATAGGCTTTTTCAGAGGGAAGTATTTGCGACCTTTGATAGTTGCTCTCAACCATTAAAATCGTGGCTTCGTCTCGGTTCAGTTCAACGACCTCACAGCGGAGAGTATCAAACCCGGCAAGCTCACAGGCTCGCTTTCGTCTGTGTCCCGATATGAGTTCGTATCTGCCGTCCTCTTTCTGCCTTACCGTCGCCGGTGTGATTACCCCTCGTTCCTTGATACTCTCAATGAGCTGTGCCATATCCTCGTCATCACGCACCTTAAAAGGGTGGTCGGGGAAATCGTCAATCTCAGTCAAGGGAATATCTCGGATTTTGGAAAGCTTTTCTTCATCTCTCTGTTCCTGCGTTGAGAATAAGTCATCGAGCTTCGTGAGAGTGAAGTCGCTCTTTCTTCCTGCCATCGGCTAACACCTCCTTTGTAAATTCTGTGTACGCCTTTGACACCGTGCTGCCCGGTTCGTAGGCAAAAATGCTCTTGCCTTTGGAAGAAGTCTCTGCGGCTTTTACGGCAATCGGGATATATGTTCGATACATCTTGATTTGACTACCGAAGTTCTCTCTCAGAGCTTCTACCGTGCTTTTGGCGAGGTTGGTACGGCTATCCACCAAAGTGAGAAGCATACCGTCAATCTTCAAGTTCGGATTGATACGCTTCTTAACTCTTGAAATGGTCTGAACAAGCTGCGTCATACCCTTTGCCGGTAAATACTGAGCCTGAACAGGAATAATAACGCTGTCTGACGCAGATAGAGCATTGATTGTTACCATTCCGAGGGAAGGCATACAATCTATAAGGATATAGTCATATTTGTCCTTCACTTCGCTGAGATAATTTCTCAATGCCGTCTCTCTGCTCATTGCGTTGACAAGGTTAAATTCCATTGCAGAAAGCTCAAGGTTTGCCGGAACAAGGTCAACACCCTCGTCGTGGTGCAGAATACCGACCGTAGGGTCATTCATCGTTTCGTTTAAGACATCTGTGAGTTTCGTTGCAAGCGTGATACCCAAGTTGTCTGTATCCTGCCAACCGAGACAAGTGGTTAAGTCGCCCTGTGGGTCTGCGTCTATGAGCAGCACTTTCTTTCCCTGCATTGCAAGACCGACGCCGAGGTTTACCGTAGTGGTCGTCTTTCCAACTCCGCCTTTTTGATTGCATATCGCAATCGTTTTGCAGTTCGACACTTTGTGCGTCCTCCTTTCGTAAAATTCATAGCCATCGCAGTATGGCTATGTACTTGACCGGCTCATTTCCTAACCGGTCGGGCAATATTTGTTCTCAACACCCCTTGCCGAGCAATAAGCTCACGGGAAGTCACTAAGGAACAGACTGCTAATCTGTATCATAGGAATTTCACCTCTGCCGGGTACTCCGCCAGCTCCGTAGAGAAGTATCATTATCCTTCTGACTGTCATCGCCGTAACAGGGGCAACCTATTACTTATACCGGGAGTTCTCGCTGTTCTGCAATGCAGAAGTCACGGCGTACCCGATAAGGTGGCTAAAATCATCAGAATTAAAGTCTTAGTGAATGATTTATTCAGTTGTCAAAATACAAGTGAAAGGGCTGACCTTTTTGTGGTTCGGAATTAACCCCTTCACTCATTTGGACAAAGGGGGTCAAAATGCACACCCAAAATCACCCATTTTTCAAAAATTTCTTGAAAATATTTTTTAGAAACAAAAAAGCCGCCTATTTCCCTCGTAATTGAGGTCAATAGACGGCGGGTAGAAATATTCATATTTTTGGTGTATAATAAGAGTTAATCAAAAGAAAAATTTGAATTTTCTGTTGCGAAAGAGAAGAAAAAATATTATAATATCAACATTGGGAATGAGGCGCTCCCATGGGTAATAACCCCTAAACCGCAATTATGCTGATGGCTTCTGCGAAAACCACGCAGAAACTGTCAGCTTTTTTAGTTCCTGTGGTATAAGGAGGATTATATGTTAACGAGTATTGCTATTATTTTGTTGTTCGGGTTACTGGTGGGATGGATATTTTCAAAAATGAAATTACCAAGCTTGCTGGGAATGATTATCGTGGGAATTGTATTAAGTCCACATTGTTTGAATTTAGTAGATGACTCGATACTTACTATATCAGGAGATTTGAGACAGATTGCATTAGTTATTATTCTGACAAGAGCTGGCTTGTCTTTAAATTTTTCTGATTTGAAAAAGGTAGGTCGTCCGGCAATTCTAATGTGTTTTGTACCGGCATGTATTGAAATGATGGGAACAATAATTTTCGCACCGTTATTATTAGGTGTATCTATTCTGGATGCAGCAATCATAGGAAGTGTCATAGCTGCGGTATCTCCTGCGGTGGTTGTTCCAAGAATGATAAAACTGATAGAGGATGGATATGGTACGGACAAGAGTATTCCACAGTTAATTTTGGCGGGAGCATCTGTGGATGATGTGTTTGTGATTGTAGTGTTTACCGCACTTACTACTTTAGCTTCAACAGGGGAAGTATCTGCAATAAGTTTCATACAGATACCGACATCTATTTTGCTGGGAGTTCTTTTAGGCGGAGCAGTAGGAACTATTCTTGTATGGTTTTTTAGAAGATTTCACATACGTGATTCCGTAAAGGTGCTTATCATTCTAAGTGTTTCATTTCTACTGCTTGAATTGCAAAATAGACTGGAAGGTATTGTGCCGGTTTCAGGGCTGTTGGCAATAATGAGTATGGGCATTATCATCAATCAAAAATATGATGTGTTGGCAAAGCGTCTATCCGTAAAATATAATAAGCTTTGGCTTGGAGCAGAAATATTCCTATTTGTATTGGTTGGGATTGCGGTTGATTTGAAGTATGCATTAGCGGCAGGTGTTGTAGTGATTTTGTTAGTAATTTTGGCGTTGGTATTTAGGATGATGGGAGTAGCAGTATCGCTTGTCAAAACAAAGCTAAATAAAAAAGAGCGTCTATTCTGTATGGTTGCATATACACCAAAGGCAACAGTTCAGGCAGCGCTTGGAACGGTACCGCTTGCGATGGGGCTGTCTTGTGGAGAGATTGTCCTTACGGTTGCGGTAATATCTATTTTAATAACAGCACCTTTTGGAGCGATATGTGTTGATAATTCGTATAAAAAGCTATTATCAAAATAAGAGTGAAATTTCAGTTTGTCGGATTTACTCTAAAATTAGCAAAGACCGCTTACGTCGTGTAGGCGGTCTCTTTTTGTGTTTAGAAATATTTGATTTTGACCTTTCTTTTCTTGGCTGAAAGCACCTTGCAGAGAACATCGTCAACTCCGTCGGTGTATCTGCCTTGTGCTATCAGGCTGTTCTTCAAACGGATAAGTGATTGTATCACTCTGCTGTATTCGTCATCATTAAGATAGATATGGAACTTTTCTTCTCTCACAGTCGCTTCCTCCATTCATTGAATTTTGCTCTGATTACCGAAACATCTGCTTCGACATCAGAATAAATAAAGATATGTACGCTTTTGAAAACTGCTTTTACTCTATCGGCATACTCCGCTTCCGTTTCGGTTGTCTTAAAAGGGAGTTTTACAAGTTTTATATTTCGCTGCTTGCATAGATGGCTTTTGAGAACCTCCATATGTTCTGAGCCGTTCGTAAATTCTATCGCCAGCTTTTCTGACGGAATGTAGGTTTCAAGTGGTATTCCTAATAGTTTATCTGAACCGAGCTGTACCTTTAATCCTTTTTGATTGGCGTAATAGGCGACCGCCAAGCCGGGGAATACGGAGCGATATTCTTTTTCGCACACAGTGCATTTTTCTCCGATAATTGTTCTATCGCTGATTTTTGCTTTCCAAGAGTGTCCCAGTGAACATTTCCACCACACACTTTTCATCGACCTTCTTGACACTTGTGTCGGGAGCAGAGAGTTTGTTTCGTAATCCCATTCAGCAAGCAGTCTCCTGTCAGTTGTGGCTAAATCATTGTATCCTGCAAGAACCGCCCTGTCCGCACAAACCGGGCATACTGTTCCTTTTACACGAGCATTGATAACGGACTTCCACTCATTGCCGCAGGTCTTACACTTCCACCAAACATTGTGTCTTGATTTTGCGTTTACCTCATCAGGCATTAGGGGATAATTTCTTTCTGACCACTCAGCCGCAAGTTCAGGGTGCGTAGTCGCCAAGTCATTAAATCCTTTGAGCAATGTATATCCGCTGCAATACGGACATCTGCTCCCATCGGCACGGGTTGAAATAAGAGTGTGCCACTCGTTTCCGCAATCTTTGCATTTCCACCAAGCCTTACTGTTTGCAAAGGCTGTCACCATTGTAGGTAGCAACGGAAGATTTCTGTCAGACCATTCAGCAGCAATATCGGGATACTGTGAAGCAAGGTCATTGAATCCGGCAAGGACTTTATTGTGTGAGCAGTATGGACAGCCTGTACCGTTTATCGTTCTGCTTTTAACGCTTGCTTCCCATTCGTGTCCGTGTTTGCATTTCCAAATAATCTTCTTATGAGAAGCGACAGATACCTCGGTTGGCTTTAATTTGTTCTTTTCAGACCACTCCTGAGCCAACAGGGGCTTCAATGTGACTAAATCATTGATACCCTCTATTACTCTCGCTCCTGAGCATATCGGGCATTTCTCGCCCTTTGAACGAGCTTTAACGCTCGTTTCCCACTCGTGTCCGCAAGCACCTTTCCACCACACTCTTTTATTTGAACCGAAGGTTATCTTATCCGGCGTCAGCGGTAAATTCCTCTCTGACCATTCAGGAATTAGCTCCGGGTGAACGCTTGCTAAACTGTTGCTCATAGTATAACCACCCCTTCCTCTGTGATTATCCTCATTATATTGAGAAAAACAGAATTGGTGTAGTTTGCGATGTAGTCCGAAAACTATGAGAAATGAAAGAAGCTCCTGAGAAGATGTAGCTTCTCAGGAGCTGTGTGAAACTCAAAATTATGCGATTTTTTAGTCTCTGCACCGTTTTTAGCACCGATTGGTGTAAATTTGGTGTAAAGAGGTAAATTTATTCGGTTTGGAAACTCCCGAAACCCGCATAAACACTGGTTTTTTTCGAATTTTACTTGTCGAGGGGCTTCATTGTCGGGAACAGCAGCACATCTCTGATTGCCTCTGCTCCTGTCAGCAACATACACATTCTGTCGATACCGAATCCGATACCACCTGTAGGTGGCATACCGATCTCCAGTGCATTCATGAAGTCTTCATCTGTTGTATTGGCTTCATCATCTCCCTGTGCAAGCAGTTCTTCCTGCGCTTTGAAACGCTCTCTCTGATCGATTGGGTCATTCAGCTCTGAGTAAGCATTCGCCATCTCCCATCCATTCATGAAGAACTCGAAACGCTCTACGTATTCCGGATTCTCCGGTTTCTTCTTTGTCAGTGGAGAGATCTCAACCGGGTGATCCATAACGAATGTCGGCTGAAGCAGGTGCTCCTCTACGAACTCCTCGAAGAAGAGGTTAAGGATATCACCTTTCTTATGTCTCTCTTCAAATTCTACATTATGCTCTTTTGCAAGCTCTCTTGCCTGCTCCAGAGTCTCAACTTCATTCCAATCAACACCTGCGTATTTCTTAACTGCATCAACCATTGTGATACGTTCGAACGGTTTACCAAGATCCATCGGGATTCCTTTGTAAACGATCTGTGTTGTTCCAAGGACTTCCTGCGCAACAAAGCGGTACATGTTCTCTGTCAGATCCATCATGCCGTGGTAATCTGTATATGCTTGGTAAAGCTCCATCAAAGTGAACTCTGGGTTATGTCTTGTGTCAAGACCTTCATTACGGAATACACGTCCGATCTCGTATACTTTCTCAAGTCCTCCAACGATCAGTCTCTTCAGGTAAAGCTCAAGAGAGATACGAAGCTTCAGATCCTCGTTCAGGGCGTTGAAATGTGTCTCGAACGGTCTTGCAGCTGCTCCACCTGCATTTGCTACAAGCATTGGTGTCTCAACTTCCATGAATCCTTCTCCGCTTAAGTATTTACGGATCGCTGCAAGGATCTTGGAGCGTTTGATAAATGTATCTTTAGAGTCTGCATTCATGATCAGGTCTACGTATCTCTGACGGTAACGTGTGTCTGTATCTGTCAGGCCGTGGAACTTCTCCGGAAGCATCTGTAAGCTCTTGGAGAGAAGTGTCATCTTCTCAGCGTGGATAGAGATTTCTCCTGTTCTTGTTCTGAAAGCGAATCCTTCAAGTCCGAAGATATCACCGATATCAGATTTCTTGAAATCAGCGTAAGCATCTGTTCCGATTGCATCTCTTGCTACGTATACCTGGATATTTCCCTGTAAATCTTGGATGTTACAGAAAGAAGCTTTTCCCATAACTCTCTTGAACATCATACGTCCTGCGATTGCTACGTGGATCGGACTTGCATCCATGATGCTTCTTCTCTCTTCGTAATCATTCTTAAGAGCCTCTTTTGCCTGCTCTTCATCCATACCTTCTACGTTCGGCTGCTGGTGATCTTTTAAAAGCTCTGCCTCATGTGCCTCATAGAGATCTTTCACTTCGAGTGAATGGTGTGTCTGGTTAAACTTTGTAATCTGGAAAGGGTCTCTTCCGTTCTGCTGCAGTTCTGCAAGTTTCTCACGGCGAACCTTTCTCAGCTGATTCATATCTGGTTCCTGTGTGTTCTTCTGATTCTGTCCCACTGTCTGTTCTCCTTCCGTTTCTATCTGCTCTTACATTGATTTTATATAAGTCAACTTTATACAAATCAACGTAAAACATTCTCTTTTTATATTGTCTTTTTAAGCGAATTCAGACCTCTTAATAGTAAGAGGTCTGTCCTAAGCTGATTATGAACGTTTGATATCAAGTACTTTGTACTGGATAACTCCTGCCTGTGTCTCAACGTCAACGACATCATTGATTTTCTTTCCGATCAGTGCGTGACCTACCGGAGACTCATTGGAGATCTTTCCTTCCAGACTGTTCGCCTCTGTAGAACCAACAATCTTGAACTCCATCTCTTCATCAAATGTGATGTCGTAAACCTTTACTGCACATCCAACATTGATCTTATTAAGATCAACTTCATCCTCTACTACAACTTCTGCATTCTTCAGGATTGCCTCAAGCTCCTCGATACGGGCTTCGATATCTCTCTGCTCGTCTTTCGCTGCATCATACTCAGCGTTCTCGGAAAGGTCTCCCTGCTCTCTTGCCTCTTTGATCTTACCTGCAACTTCTTTTCTCTTTACTACTTTCAGATTCTCAAGTTCATCCTCAATTGCCTTTAATCCGGCATAAGTAAGTAATCTTTTTTTTGCCTCTGCCATTGTTCCTGCTTCCTTTCTACTTCCTTACCGTCACTGTCTGCGGCAGTAACGTCTCGTTTCCTATAACATTTACAGATTCTCTGCAAATTATTTTCTGTCTATACTTTTCATGCATTCAAAGTTCCTTCTCTATATTTTGTCTACAGATCTTATCGGTTTCAAAATGCACGATTGCTGTCTTTTTTCACTGACGCCAATGCCCTCATCAGCGTCCGTCCGCAATTTCAATATTATACTCAAACTAGCGCTTTCTGTCAAGTTGAAAGAGCAGTTCTTCCAGTTCCTGATAGGACTCTACACGGTTGATTTCTTCGCGTAATTTCGCAGATCCTTTCAGTCCTTTCGTATACCAGGCCACATGTTTTCTCATCTCACGGATTCCAATGAATTCACCTTTGTATTTCAGCTGTAATCTGGCATGGCGGAGCATCATATCACGAATCTCTTCCAGACTCGGACGTTCCGGCAGCACGCCTGTCTCTTCATATGTGATCATCTCGGAGAAAATCCATGGATTTCCCTGTGCTCCTCTTGCGATCATGATTCCGTCACATCCTGTCTGTTTTACCAGCTCTTCTGCTTTCTGCGGACTTGTCACATCTCCATTTCCAATTACCGGAATAGAGACCGCCTCTTTCACCTGACGGATGATATCCCAATCTGCCTGTCCGCTGTAATACTGTTCTCTTGTCCTTCCGTGCACGGCTACAGCTGCTGCCCCGGCCTCCTCGATGATCTTCGCGATCTCAACCGCATTAATGCAGCTGTCATCAAATCCTTTTCTTATCTTCACAGTGACCGGCTTATCAATCGCCTTCACCATTGCACTGACAATCTCATAAACCAGCTTCTGGTTCTTCATAAGTGCAGAGCCTTCCCCGTTACGCACAACCTTCGGCACCGGACATCCCATATTAATATCCATGATATCAAACGGACGCTCTTCCACACGTTTTGCCATCTCACTCATAATCTTCGGATCTGATCCAAAAAACTGAAGTGACACCGGCTGTTCATCCGGATGGATCTCCAAAAGTGACTCTGTATTCTTATTATTGTATAAAATCGCTTTTGCGCTGACCATCTCCATACACAAAAGACCTGCTCCCTGTTCTTTGCATAACACACGGAATGGAAGATCTGTCACTCCGGCCATCGGACCTAAGATATAGCGGTTTGGCAGCGTCACATTTCCTATTTTCAACTGTTTCATCATATTCTATTCTTTCTAATCTATAACTATTCTTCTTATTTGACTTTAGTATCATAGTAAATAACTGCCGAAAAGTCAACGTACATGATCTGTTCTTTCGCATTCATACAAAAAAGTCCGAATAAATCCGGCAATCACAAAGCTTTTGCAACCCTCCGTTTATTCAGACTTTTTTATCTGTCTTTTAATATCTCTTGATTTTTCTTGAAGCTGTCTTCTCAAATTCTTTCTCGCGAATGATCAGACTATAAATCTTTTTATACGCCGGTGCACCCTGATTGTATTCATCAATCAGTTTTTGGAGTTCTACACGGACTTCCTCTTCTCTTTCAAGTCCCTGCTTTTTTGCGTACTCCTCATCCGGATATATTTCTGCCTCGATCACTCCTTTTGCTTCTCTTACTACTACTTCCTGCACCAGTCTTGAAGAACTTAATTTATTCTCCAGTTCTTCCGGTGAGACATTTTCTCCATTCTTTGTAATGATCAGGTTCTTCTTTCGTCCTGTCAGATATATAAACCGTTCTTCATCTACATATCCAAGATCTCCTGTGCAAAGCCATCCATCTTTCAGTGCGGTTTTTGTTTCTTCCGGCATCTTGTAATATCCTTGCATTACACTGCTTCCACGAACCCACAGTTCTCCATCTACGGTCTTTGCCTCGCAGTTTGGAAGAAGTTGTCCTACTGAATTCTTTTTTACATTCCATGCAACATTTGTACTGATGACCGGTGAACATTCTGTCATTCCATATCCCTGGAGAATCTGGATTCCAAAACGTTCGAACAGCTCAATATACTCCGGATTCAGGTATGCCCCTCCACTGCAGATCGTATGGAACTGAGATCCAAATACTGCTTCTTTTACCACTTTTTCCGGAAGGTCTTTTACGTCTTCTAATTTTTTCGCAAAAGTTTCAATCATAAGCGGTACCATCAGGATCATATTCGGCTTAAATAATTTGATATTTTTCGCCACACGCATCAAAGAGTCATTGATACAAATAATTGCACCGAGAGAAATTCCTTTCAGGATATCCATACTCAGGCAGTATGCGTGGTGAATCGGTAAAACTGACAGGAGCACATTTCTCTCTGGGAGCTTCATATCCAGACATGTCGCGTTCTCAACGAGATTTCTATGTGTCAGCATCACACCTTTGCTCTTTCCTGTTGTCCCTGATGTGAACATGATCGTACAAAGTTGATCCGGAGTAATCTCTGTTTTTTCTACTCCTGTGTCCTCATCTATCGTTTGTTCCATCATTGATTTTGTAAGAGAAAGTATATTGCCCTCATTTGCTTCCTTCTGCATAGAAAGGATGTACTTCAGTTTTGGACACTTTTCTTTCGCTGCTTCGATCACATCTTTACGGATCTCATCCAGAATCAGGATTGTTACATCTGCACGGTCGATAAGTTCACACAGTTCTTCTGCCGGAAGTGACACATCCAACGGTACTGCAACATTTCCGCCGTCCACAATCCCAAAATAGGAAGCAATCCATAGATAAGAAGTCGCACCGATCAATGCGATATGACTTTTTGGGTCTCCCAGTTTTTTCAATAATGCTGTTATTCTCTCACTGTCTTCTTTCAACTGTGTGTATGTCTTTGCCGCAATTTCATTTTTTCCTATTTTGTAACGGATTGCGTCTTCATTTCCAAAACATTTTTCTGCATTTGTAAGAATATCGCGAATTGTTCTATATTCCATTTTCTTTTCCCTCTACTTCAAAGACTCAAGATACGCTACAGCTTCTCCGACTGTTCGGATACCTGCTGCCTTGTCCTGTTCAATTTCCACATCCATCTCATCTTCTATTTCCCCAAGCATGCTCATAAAATCAAAGGATGTGAATCCAAGATCTTCCATAAAACGTGATTCCGGCTTGATATTTTCCTGTTCAATTTCTACATAATTACAAATAATATCTACTAACTGCTCAAACATGATTTTTTCCTTTCCATTCTGTCCTGATCGTGATTCTCAACATGATCCGGATCATCTTTCTTTTATACAAGCTTTATAATTTCTCCAATTGTAAGTTCAGGATTTTCTGCTCCCTTGAACATAATTTTACATAAATAATAATACAGATATTCCAACTCTTCTCTTGAGATTGCTTTTTTCTGATGTTCAAAGTTGAAATCCAATCCATTATCCTCTGGTCGATGCATGACTGTCAGATACATTGCCTGTGTTGTCATTCCATTCGGATACCATTTTGTCTTATATTGAATTCCTCCAAGATCTTCCAGTCCTTTCTCCTGCAATGTCATCGGCTGGTAAGTCAAAGACATCGGCTCATACGTCAGTCCTTTCTGTGGCTGTGGATATGTCCTGGAGCGATATGCGAAATATTCTGTCGGGTCATAATTTGCATGACGGAATAATTCATTCTGCTTATCACGGATTTCATATACTGCATCAATAAACTTCACATCTTCTGAAAATACGGTACGAAACGGGAACGAATGAATTCTTGTTCCACCGGATTTCTTTTCCTTTAATGTAGCTCTTCTGGCAATCGCATTATTGATCGATACATCCTCCTGTCCATTCATTTTCTGGAAGTAAGTACGTAATCCCATCAACAAAAGACATGCCAGAGATACCCGGTACTTTTCACAAAAATCCATCAGACGTTTGGTCGGTTCTGCTTCCAAATGAAAGATATCCAATGCAGAACTCACATCATCTGTCGCATTAAATGCAGAACGAAGCTTTGGATTTTTAAACATTTCCCTCGCTGCATCCAACTTATCTGTTCCATTAACACCGTTATAAACCGGCTCTGATGCTTCAATCAGTTCCCTGAAAAATTCTCTGTCTCGCTGCTGTGCTTTACTTCCGGCTTCATATGCGAGATCCTTCTTTACCTGATCTATGTAAGAACACATATCCTTTGGATATGGGACACCTTCGTATTTTGCATTACAGTACAGCTCAATAATATCCTTCAGAAATGTGATCAGTGACTGGGCATCTACCACCATATGATGTCCGAGGAAATACACTCCGTTGAATCCATCTGAAGTGCGGATCATTTTAATCTTCGTCATCGGTGAATCCTCGAGTGGGAATGGAACTGTTGTCCATTTCTGCATCGTATCAGCTGCCTCTTCCATAGTCACATTGGAGAAATCAACGAACTCTATCTCCCGTTCTTGTCTGTCCTGCTCTGCACTTACAACATACTGATATACATTCCCCTCTTTGTCCTTTGCAAAGCGTATCCGCATCCCTTCATTTCTCTCATATGCTTTGTAAATGGACTCTCGGAGTACATCCCGATCCAGATCTGTGCCAATTGTCAGGCTTGTGCCAATATTCAGTACTGCCGCATTCGGACAAAATGGCAGATAATACAAATGAAATTTTTGCGCTACCGTCAGTGGGTATACAGGATATCCTTTTCTTGTTTTCATCATTCTATGATTCCTCCTATAAATGAATCCATTGCTCCTTCATAAGCTTCTCTGTCTTTATAATAACTTTCGCAGTGTCCTGCCCCGTGGATGATCAGCTTCTGTTTTGGAGATTTACAGTTTTTATAGATTTCTTCCGACATGCTGCACGGAACAAATGTATCTGCGTCTCCATGGATCAAAAGAACCGGAACCTTCGCTTTTCTGACTTCACGGGCAGAATTGCACTCATCCAGTCCGTATCCTGCCTGTCTTTTATTTACCGCATCCGCAATCTGTATTATTGGAAACGCCGGAAGATGATACATACTGTGAAGTACATGTGTAAACACTGCCTTGGGCGAAGTAAACGGACAATCTGCAATAATTCCTTTTACCTGCTGCGGCAGATCAAGCCCGCTTGCCATCAATACTGTAGCGCCTCCCATAGAATTACCATGCAGGAGAATCTGAACATTTTCTCCTTCCTGTCCAATCACCCATTCAATCCATCGATATGCATCATAACGGTCCTTACATCCGAATCCAATGTATTTCCCTTCACTTTGCCCATGCGATCTCTGATCGACAAGAAGAACGTTATAACCACGCTTCAAATAATAATTTGAAATACTTCCATAATCTGCAAGCCCCTGACTCGTGTAGCCATGAAAACAGATCACTGCTTTTTTGCATTTCTTTTCTTCGACATTTCCTGCTCCCTGGAAATACGTTCCATGAAGCTTCAAACTGTCTTCCGACCGGATCCAGACATCTTCATGAGGCTGCTCCATCATCCACTCCCTGCATTCCTTCATCTTTGAGAAATACTGATCCCAGTCTACCCCGGACATCTTCATCGTGCGTTCTGTCTTTACGTTATAACGCATCATTGTTCTTCTGTAAAAGTATGCACTTCCACCTGCCTCTGCTGATACGATTCCCACCAGACCTGCAAGTGCAAGAAGTTTTCCGTAATGCATCATCTTTTTCACCTTTGCTTCCTTTTTACAGTTATTTCTGTTTCTGTGTTTTCTTTATTGCATTCTGTTCTGCTTTTCTGCTATCAATCAGTTTTTTCAGATACAAAGCTTTGTCAATGTTACCTTCTACTTTCAATTTTCCCAGTGTTACTGCCAGAACCGGATCCAGCTTTCCCTCTTTGATCTTAAATAATGTCTCTGCCGAACAAGTAAAAATCGCATCTCTGTCATAATACTCGTATGGTTCCACATACAGCTTTCCCTCTTTTACCTCTGCATAAAAGATTCCCTCTGCTTCTCCTGTTACATTGAACTGATATGCAAGATGTTCATTCACAGTACTTACGTCTGCTTCCATCATCATCCCTTTTACTTTTGAAAACATGTCTGCGTATGTCATTTTTCTCTCCCTTTCCTTTTCAGTCCTTCATTTTTCGACCGGTGGTCGATTTACTATGTTTTTAATCTATCACTTTTTCGACTCACGGTCAATTATCTATTTCAGACAATCTTTTGTTTCAAAGTGTCCTTTTTTTGTCCTCTTTTTTATTTCTATTTTATTGGTTCTTCCGACTTTATTGTGCTATACTTAAAAGGATATCGGTCAATTCCCGTAATCTGGAACTGGCCAAATATACTTACGAATATACGAGGCGGACTTCTATGCCAAAACAATTAAAATACGATAAGATTCTAGATGCTCTTCAAAAGCTTCTGGAAACCAAAGAACTTTCTAATATCTCTGTCAGTGAGATTGCTCAGACTGCTGAAATTGGAAAAGGAAGTATTTATTATTATTTTTCTTCCAAAGATGCAATTCTTGAAGCACTGGTAGAACGCAATTATGAAGCTCCAATAACAACAGCAAGACATCTTGCAGAGCAAAGAGAGATTTCACCTTTCACACGCATGGCTCTGATCTTTCAGGCTTGCCGAAATTCCTCTGCGGCTTTTTTAAAGACCCAGCCATCAACTACAAAGGCTGCACCGGAGCGGGCTTTTCTTCATCAAAAGTACATGAATCATCTCATCGTTTCACTCAAGCCGGTTCTTGCTTCCATTATTGAACAAGGGATTGCACAGGATTTAATCCGCTGTGCTGACCCTGTTTCTCTTGCTGAAATCGTACTGATTGTACTGACTGTTAAGATGGATAACACCTTAGTACCTTCAACAGCAGATGAGATTGAACAGACAATCTCTGCTCTTGTCTCTCTTTTGGAAAAAGGAACTGAGAATCCTGCGGGATCGCTAAACTTTCTGATGGCACAGCTGTAAGCAGTTTTCTGTTCGCGGCACCTGCATTACACAACATATCCCACCATTTTGAATCGCTGACGGTGATATGATAAATCATGAGACGAAAGGAGTGTTTTTATGATTATTCGTCCTGTTTTTAATATATTATTGCTCCCTGATATCACTTATTTTTTTAAACGTGATTTCTTTCCGGGGGCTGCTGCAGACCAGATTGAAGTCGGTACAGATATTCTGTTTCCATTTTTGAAAAATGAAGTGGATGAGACTACTGTTACTATAGATGATATTTACCCGGTCGGTATGTCTGCGAGAGTCGAATCCATCGGTGATGATGACAGCATCCAGATTCGTACATTAGAACGTGTCAGTCTTGACGATATTGAGCTGGATGAGAACGGACAGATTACAGCTACAGCTTCCATTCGCCCGGAAGTAGATGATCTTCCCTTAGAAGAAGAGAAGCAGACTTTCACAAACCTGCGGAACGCGCTTCTGAAATTTGTTCAGAATTATCAGTGGGGGATCTGGGCAAGAAGCTACATTATCCAGAGAAAGAATATCTATGACCTCGGTTCTGCTCTTTCAGATTATCTGAACATTACTTCCGAAGAAAAATATGCAATTGTTGAGACAGATTCCCGCCGTGAACGCTGTGAATTGATTGAGAATGCGATCAAGGAATTCATGGAAGTCGCTAAAGTTTCTTCTGAAGCACAGGAGGCACAGAAAGGTGACCAGGAGCAGCTTTACAGAGAGGCTGCAATTAAGAAGCAGATTGATTACCTTCAGAAAGAATTAGATGAGATGCACCCGGAAAACATTTCCGATGTCCGTGCCTTTGAAAAAAAGATCCGGGAATCCGGCATGAATGAAGATGCCCGCAAGGAAGCGGACAAAGTTCTGAATCGTATGAAGCAGGAAGGGAAAGACAGCCATGAATATGGACTTCTCTATGACTATCTTGATTTTGTCATCAGTCTTTCCTGGAAGCATCCGGAATTTACACCGATTGATTTAAACCGGGCAGAAAAGATTCTTGATGAAGATCATTATGGACTCAAGAAAGTCAAAGAACGTATCATCCAGCAGATTGCTGTTATGGCACTGAACCGGAAACAGTATGGTTCCATCCTCCTTTTTGTCGGTGCGCCTGGTACCGGTAAGACAAGTATCGGACAGAGTATTGCCCGGGCGTTAAACCGCGAATATGTCCGCATCAGTCTCGGCGGTATCCGAGATGAAGCTGAGATCCGCGGTCACAGAAGAACTTATATCGGCGCTATGCCGGGACGCATCATGGAAGGGATTAAACGCAGTGGCGCTTCCAATCCTGTTGTAGTTCTTGATGAAGTGGATAAGCTTGCGAAAGATTATGGCGGAGATCCGGCAAGTGCATTGCTTGAGGTGCTTGACCCGGAGCAGAACAGTACATTTACAGATCATTATATGAATGTTCCATATGACTTATCCAATGTTCTGTTCGTCTGCACAGCGAATTCTACAGATACGATTCCCGAACCGCTTCTAAACCGTATGGAAGTGATCGATTTTCCAGGATATACGGCTGTGGAAAAATTCCATATTGCCAGAAAGCACTTACTTCCAAAGGCAATGGACGCTATGGGAATCCAAAAGAAAATGTTGAAGATAACGGATGGTGCACTGCGCAAGGTCATTGAAGATTATACGATGGAATCCGGAGTCCGTGGACTTAAGAAACAGATCGATATGCTTTGTCGTTCTGCTGCTGTGCGTCTTGTGAAAGAAGAGGGGCAGACTCTGACAGTAAATAAATCGAATCTGAAAGACTATCTTGGCCGTAAGAAACTGCATCATGACCAGAAATTAACTTCCGCGCAGCCTGGTGTTGTCACCGGACTTGCATGGACACAGGCCGGCGGTGAGATTCTATTTATAGAGACAAAGCTGACAGAAGGGGAAGGAAAGGTGATCATCACCGGACAGCTTGGAGATGTCATGAAAGAATCTGTACAGATTGCACTGACACTTGTGAAATCTCTTTATCCTAAAGAAAGCAAGGTTTTTCAGGATCATGATCTGCACATTCATGTGCCGGAAGGAGCTGTTCCAAAAGACGGTCCATCTGCCGGCATTACATTAACCACAGCACTTGCTTCCCTTGTTACCGGAAAGACTGTCAGCCCGGATTATGCCATGACCGGTGAAGTTTCCCTCCGCGGAGGTGTACTTCCAATCGGTGGGCTTCCTGAGAAACTGATGGCTGCCCAGAGGGCCGGTATTACAAAAGTATTGATTCCTTTTGACAACACAGATGATCTCGAAGATGTAGCTGCGGAAGTAAAGGATAAGCTGAAAATCACTCCGGTGAAAAAGGTAAGAGACGTTCTGAAGTTATTGCTCGGATAAAAAGTGACCTATCGTTAAACGGAAACAAAAGCCCATAGCAGGAATTCTGATAAGTTCAACAAACTTATCATTCAGATTCCGCCATGGGCTTTGTTCTAATTTAAAAATCCGACAGATAAACCATACTCTGTTTATCTAACTATTTATTCCTCTGTCTCTTCTTCCATCTCTTCTCCGAGATAGAATACTTTGTAAAACATTTCAAGAGACTTGAAAAGCTCTTCCTTTGTGTTCTGCAGCTCTTTGATCTTCAGTACACTTCCAATCTCATCGAATGAGAAATCACCCTCGTTGTGCTCTACTTTTAACTCAAGGTTTCCATTCTCATCAAACACCAGCAAAAGAACTCCTCCAACATCCGCTGTATACAAAACACACATGATCTGCAGTTCCTGTTTCACTGCTTCCGGAAGAGATTCAAATTCCGGGTTCAGATAATATTTCTGCTCATAGGAGCTGACCGCACACAATACCATTTCTTCATCCATAATTTTTACACCTTATATCACTGCCCACAGTTTCTGTAAACAGTACTACCCTTTCCATATTTTCCACATTCACTGCATAATCCCGATGACTTATTCACATTCCGTAGGTCTTATCCACCTGGTTATACATATCCATATACGCCGCGCACCGAAACTTCTCCGGCATACACCGCCTCTTCGGTTCCATCTTCTTTCCGAACAATCAATTCCCCTGTCTGATTGATTCCAAGTGCGTAAGCATTGTACTGTTCTTTCGCACCAAGAATCCGGACCTCACGGTCTTTATTAACCAGTAATTCGCTGTAACGTTCTTTCAGACCGGACAGATCTCCATGTTCAAGGAAAACTGTGTAATTCTGTTCAAAGCGTTTCATCACTGCTGCGATCAACGGTGCTCTCTTTACCACATGTCCACATTCCAGTCTGAGTGATGTCGCTGTCTCACGGATTTCCTCAGGGAACTCTGTCAGGTTCACATTGATCCCTACACCAATCGTTACATGATTAATGTAATCGATCTGAGTGCTCATCTCTGTCAGGATTCCGACGAGCTTCTTTCCATTAATGATAATATCATTTGGCCACTTGATCTTTACATCCGGGTTTCCACAGGAATCTCCGCAATCCATGATTCCCTCTGCTACACTTAATGCCATCACAAGCGTCAGCATCGGCGCCTGATCCGGTTCAATCTCCGGACGAAGCAACAAGGACATGTAAATGCTTGAACCTGACGGTGAATCCCAGGAACGGCCCCTTCTCCCTCTTCCGGCTGTCTGCTTATCTGCTACCGCAAGTGTACCTTCCGGTGCACCTTCATCTCCCATCTGCTTGATCCTCAGATTTGTAGAATCTACCGAATCGTAATAAACGATGTTTCTTCCGGCCCACTGCGTATCCATCAGGCTATCGAGCTCTTCTTTCGTCATCACATCCGGACTATCTACAATATGATAACCTTTATTCCGCACAGCTTCAACCTGATATCCTTCTTCCTGCAGCTGACGGATCACCTTCCAGACTGCAGTTCTTGACACCCCGAACTTTTCACAAAGCTGCTGGCCTGACACATATCCGTCCGCTTCCCTCAATAATTTTAATATTTCAGCTTTCATTCTAATTCCACCTCTCATCAGACCTTTATACAAAAGAAAGGTGTCTGTCCCATCTCTGGAATAACAGACACCTTCTGCTCATTCTTATTTTCCACAGAAGCCGGTCTGATCTTCAACTCATTTATCATACCAAACTTCTGCTGATTTCTCAAGTTCATCAAATAGATTACATGCTCTTAGAACTCACCAAGTGTTGCAACCATTACCGCCTTGATCGTATGCATTCTGTTCTCTGCCTCATCGAATACTTTGGACTGTGCAGACTCGAATACTTCGTCTGTTACTTCCATATCTTCGATTCCGAAACGCTGTCCCATCTCAGCTCCGATCTTTGTCTTCAGGTCATGGAATGCCGGCAGGCAATGCAGGAAAATAGCTGTATCTTTTGCATTTGCCATAACTTCTTTTGTTACCTTATATGGTGAAAGTTCTTTGATTCTCTTCTCCCATACTTCGTCCGGCTCGCCCATGGATACCCATACATCTGTATAGATAACATCTGCGTCCTTTGTTCCTTCTTTTACATCTTCTGTCAGAGTAATTGTTGCTCCGGACTGTGCAGCATAACCTTTACAAGTTTCAACAAGCTCTTCATTCGGGAAATATTCTTTCGTTGTACATGCTACGAAATGCATTCCAAGCTTAGAGCATGCGATCATCAGGGAATTGCCCATGTTAAATCTTGCATCTCCCATGTATACAAGCTTGCGGCCTTTGAGTTCTCCGAAATTCTCACGGATTGTCAGCATATCCGCCAGCATCTGTGTCGGATGATATTCGTTTGTCAGACCGTTCCATACCGGTACTCCTGCATATTTTGCAAGATCTTCTACGATTTCCTGACCGAATCCACGATATTCGATTCCGTCATACATTCTTCCAAGTACACGGGCTGTATCTTCGATGCTCTCTTTCTTTCCAATCTGAGAACCTGATGGATCAAGATAAGTTGTTCCCATTCCCATATCATGCGCTGCCACTTCGAATGCACAACGTGTTCTTGTACTTGTCTTCTCAAAGATCAGTGCAATGTTTTTGCCATGATAATGATCCACCGGTACTCCGTTTTTCTTCTTCTCTTTGAGGTCTGCTGCCAGATCAAGCAGGTATGTAATCTCCTCTGGTGTAAAATCCTTCAGTGTCAGAAAATTTCTTCCTTTTAAGTCCATAGTTCTCGTCCTTTCTATTCTATGACTATATGAATCAGAACCCTCTCTGTCCTTCTCTTCTTCATATCTTTGAACCTACATTGTAACCGATGAATTTAGTATACTACATCCATGTATAAAAATGCAACTAAAACTTTATTTTACTCTGTTTTATACATATTTATTCAGTACTTATACATTCTTTTATGCATTTTTATTATTTCTTTCTTCTCTGTCTTCCTGCTTCGAACATCAGAACCGCCGCTGCCACTGCCGCATTTAAGGATTCTGCCTCGCCTTCCATTGGGATTCGGATGAGACAATCCGCGCAGTCTGCAACTTCATCACGAAGTCCGTTTCCCTCATTTCCTATCAAAAATGCACAACCAGTTGTATAATCTTCCTCGTCGTATGCATTTTCTCCACGCAAATGTGCTGCGTAAGTTTTAATACTCTTCTTCTGCAGCTCTTTGATCTTCTCCGGAAGATCTTCCACATAGAGGAACGGCATACGGAATACAGCCCCCATCGTGGAACGGATCACCTTTGGATTGTAGACGTCCACGCAATCTTTACTCAATAAGATTCCGGTTACACCTGCTGCCTCAGCTGTTCTGAAAATAGTTCCAAGATTTCCCGGATCTTGCAGATTATCCAACACAACCAGGTGCGGTGCCTTCTGATTTTTCACCTGCATCAGGTCATTCATCGTATAATTGAGTCTCTTCACAATCGCCAGAATTCCCTGCGGTGTCTTTGTATCTGACACATAAGCGAACACAGTATCTGTCAGAAGCTCGACCGGTGCCTGTAATCTCTCCAAAAATTCTTTATTCTTCTTTGCAAAGCTTTCTGAAGCATACACCTTCTCAATTCGTTCTGCCGGAATCTCTTCTGTCATTCTTGGTCCTTCTACCAGGAAGATTCCTTTCTCGTCTCTTAAGCGGCTCTTCTTCTGCAGCTTCGCCAGTTCTTTGATCTGTGCATTCGATGTACTTATTATCATAATCTATTTCTCCAATTTTCCAATTTTTTCGAGTACTTTGTTCGCCCCAACCAGAATCAGTAGCGCATTCTCCGGAAGCGGCATCTGTGGATCAATCTCTACATTAACATTTCCGTTCTGCATGATTCCTACAACTGTAACTCCATATTTCGTACGGATTCCCAGTTCTGCCATACTGTGATTGATCCACGGTTTTGGAACAGCGATCTCAACCATACTGTAATCATTTGACAGTTCGATCCAGTCTGTGAATTCTGTCGCCAAAAGGCTTTTGGCAACCCTGCTACCCATCTCAATCTCCGGATATACAACAGTATCCGCCCCAACCTTCTTCAATATAGTTCCTTGTAACTTATTCTTGGCTTTGGCAACAACCATTGGAATTCCTATTTCTTTGCAAAGCAGAGTCGCCATGATCCCTGCTTCAAGATTTTCCGCAACTCCAATAATTGCTCCGTCCAGATTCCTTGTTCCAAGTGCGCTCAATGCCTCTTTCTCTGTAATATCCGCTGTGATCGCATAGGTCACTCTGTCCGCGATCTCCTGGATCGTCTCCTGTGATTTATCTACAACGATCACATCGCATCCCATACTCTCAAGTGTCAGGGCCACACTCCGTCCAAAACTTCCAAGCCCAAGAACTGCAAACTGCTTTCTCATCGTTTTCTCCTTCTCATATACTGTTTCTTATCTTTATCGCGTATCTCTTATCTTCTCTTTTATCTTTTCTTATCCAACCATGATCTTTGCTTCCGGCAGAGTACGGAACTGGTTCTTCTTGTCCGCATGACCGGAAAATATAAGTGCCATCGTCATTGGTCCGATTCGTCCAATATACATCATGAGCATCAGTACAACATGACTGATATCACTAAGCACCGGCGTCAGATCCGCTGTCAGACCAACCGTTGCCATCGCAGATGTCGCCTCAAACATCAGATCAAGGACTTTCTGCTGTGGCTCGATCACTGTCATCACCGTAACTCCAAACAGCCAGAAGACAAATGTCACAAGTGTGATCGTCATCCCTACTCTTATAATTTCGAATGTAATTTTTCTCCCATAACATTCCGTATCTTTGTTTCCTCTCAAGACAGAAATTGCTGTAAGCAAGAGAACAGCAACTGTTGTTGTCTTAATACCACCTGCAGTTCCTGCCGGTGAACCACCGATGATCATCAGCATGCAGGCCAGCAGCTTTGAACCATTCGTAAGACCTGACTGGGATATACTTGCAAATCCCGCTGTCCTCGTCGTCACAGACTGGAAAAAAGCCGCCTGGAATTTCCCTGCAGCGTTCAATGTTCCCATCGTTGCCGGATTATGATGCTCCAACAGATAGAATCCTACTGTTCCCAAAGTAAGAAGGAACAACGTCATTGTCAAGACGATCTTGCTCTGAAGACTCAGCCTTGTGATCGTTCTTCCGACCGGACGTTTTCCCTTGGACTGTATTGTCATCTTTATATTCTTCGCCAGATCGATCCAGACCGGATAACCAAGTCCACTGAGAATGACAAGCATTGTTGTCGTAATTGTGATCACCGGTGTATTGACATATCTCGTAAAGCTTGAATCTCCAAGAATATCTACACCCGCATTACAAAATGCAGAGATTGAGTGAAACACGGAATAGAAGATTCCCTTCGCAACACCATACTCCGGAATAAACTGTAATGAATATCCGATTGCGCCAATTCCTTCTACAAGAAATGTTCCCCACAATACTCTTTCAATAAACCGGATCATTCCTTGAAGTGTGGACAGACCATAGGCTTCCTGAATGACAACTCGTTCCTTCATGTTTATTCTCTTTCCAACCAAAATTAAAAATGCAGTTGTACATGCAATGATTCCAAGTCCGCCAATCTGAATCAAAATAAGCAGGATCACTTTTCCTGCCACTGTAAACTGTGCAGCCGGCACAACTGTCACCAATCCTGTCACACAGACGCAGGTTACAGCCGTAAACAGTGCGTCGATATAACGAATTGGCTGATGATTTGAAAACGGAAGCCATAAAAGCAGACTTCCAAGAAGAATCACACCAAAAAATCCGATTGATATGATCCTCACTGTATTCCACTTTGCTCTTCGTGCTTTTCTCCTGTCTTCATCTATATAAAATCCATACATGCCTGTCTTTCCTCACTCTCACATGACAATTATTAAACATCATGTTACCACTCCATCTTATCATCCGCAAGTAAAAGCTGACAAAACGATAAAAACGAAGGATACGCCGCTCTGATTCATCTTCAGAACAGCGTATCCTTCGTTTGGCGGTTTATTTAAAATTATTATATAGTTTGAATTATTTTTAGTGATCTGTAGACTCGATTTCTCCATCAAATCCAGCATCCTTTATCATTTTCATTGTATCATCAATTCCCTGGCCTCCGGCTGTCAGATAACCTGATGCAAAAATAGAATCAACAACTTTGAAAAGTTCCGGTTCCATTCCCTTAAAGTAAACTTCCCTTCCTGCTGCACAGCGGATATCAGACTTCGGAATCATCAGTCTTGCCAGACAAAGAACCTTCATACAATATTCAGGTGTCAGTTCAGAGATATCACGGTCTGCCAGTTTTGTTCCCGGAATTGGAAGAAGGAAATTGATTGGAACAGACTCCGGATTGATCTCACGAAGATCCATCAGCATATCAACGATATCTTCCTTACTCTCTCCCATACCAACAATTCCACCACTGCAGATCTCGAATCCAAGTCCCTGAAGCATCTTGATGTTATTCACACGCTGATCATAAGTATGTGTTGTACAAATCTCCGGATAGAAAGAACGGCTGCTGTTCAGATTATGGTTGATACGGTCCAGTCCGGCATCTTTCAGGATTCTTGCCTGTTTCTCTGTCAGGAAACCGATGGAGCAGCAGATCTGTGTGTCTTTCTTCTTCATCTCGCGGATACGGTCTGCAAGATCTTCAATCTCCTCGTCTGAGAATCCGATTCCACTTAATCCAATACAATGTCTTGCAAGATGTTTCTCATCTACCAGATCATTATCACCATAAAGCTTTTCATCTGATACTCTCTTATACTTCTCGATCTCTGCCTGAGAATCCTTGGACTGTGCACAGTAAGCACAGTTCTGTGTACAGTTTCCGCTACGAACATTTGTCAGAAGCTGAACGCTTACTTTCTTCCCTTTGTATTTTGTACGAAGTGCATAAGCACACTCCATCAGACTGTCCATCTCCTCTTCAGGAAGACTCAGCACTTCAACTGCCTCTTCTCTTGTAAGCGGACATTCTTCATCCCAGTTTTTCAGTAATGTATGAATTGATCTGTTTGACATGGTATATTTCCCTTTCTTCTGATTCTATAAGTATAACAATATCTCCAACGCGTTACTGTTCACACGATGTGCGACCAGCAACGCATCTTCTGCATTATTATTCTGTTGATCTTATTTACAACATATGAAAATAGTATATCCATGTCTTTTTAGAATGTCAACCCATTCTTTTGTTTGAGTTGACATTCTTATTGTTTCCACAAAAAAGAACTCCACCATTCACTGGCAGAGTCCTCTCTTTCCTCTTATACTTTAAATCTGTATCCCACACCCCAGATTGTCTCAATATACTGCGGATGTGAAGTATCATACTCAATCTTCTCACGGATCTTCTTAATATGTACTGTAACAGTTGCAATGTCTCCGATCGACTCCATATCCCAGATCTCACGGAAAAGCTCTTCCTTGCTGTACACATGATTCGGATGTCCTGCAAGGAAAGTTAAAAGGTCAAATTCTTTCGTTGTGAAAGACTTCTCTTCTCCATTCACCCAGACACGACGTGCTGTCTTGTCAATCTTCAATCCACGGATCTCGATCACTTCATTCTGCTCTACATTACTTCCGATCAGTCTCTCATATCTTGCAAGATGTGCTTTCACACGCGCTACAAGTTCACTTGGACTGAACGGTTTTGTCATATAATCATCTGCGCCAAGTCCAAGCCCACGGATCTTATCAATATCATCTTTCTTCGCTGAAACCATAATGATCGGTGTATTCTTCTGGCTGCGGATCTGACGACAGATCTCAAATCCATCTACTCCCGGAAGCATCAGATCCAGAATGATCAGATCAAATTCTCCTTCAAGTCCTTTCTTAAGTCCTATCTCACCATCATTCGCAACCTCGACTTCAAAACCACTCAGCTCCAAATAGTCTTTCTCAAGATCTGCAATGCTTTCCTCGTCTTCTACGATTAAAATACGTTTACTCATCTTCTACGGGTACCTCCTGATATTTTCTTATTACAAAATACATCGTGGTTCCAACGCCCTCTTCGCTGGTTGCCCAGATCTTTCCTCCGTGCTCTTCCACAATCTTCTTCACGATAGAAAGACCGATGCCGCTTCCTCCCTTGGAAGAATTCCTTGAAGCATCTGTCCGGTAGAAACGGTCAAAGATATTCGGCAGATCCTTTGCCGCAATGCCCTTTCCGTTATCTCCCAGTTCTACCTGAATAAAGTCTCCCACGTCCTTTACATCCATCGTAATCTTCACCTTTGGCTTATCTGTATATTTGATAGAATTTGATACGATGTTATTGATGACTCTTCGAAGCTGCTCCGGATCTACGATCACCTTGCTGTCCTCTTCCATAAAGTTCCTGTAAGTAAATTCAGCTCCCTTTGATTCCAGTTCTACACTTAAATCCTCCGCACAATCTGCAAAATATCCCTTCGCAGAGATTGTTGTGAAATTATACGGAATTCGATTCGTATCGATCTTTGAATAAAGCGTCAGTTCATTGATCAGAAGATTCATCTCATTAGCTTTATTATAAATGGTTCTGATGTATCTGTCCATCTTTTCCGGCGTATCTGCTACCCCATCCATGATTCCTTCCACATAACCTTTGATCGCTGTGATCGGAGTCTTCAGGTCATGTGAAATGTTACTGATGAGTTCCTTATTCTCTCTGTCAAATGCGACCTTCTCTTCCGCCTGTGCTTTCAGTCTGAGACGCATTTCTTCAAAGTCCTGACAGAGTTGTCCAATCTCGTCATTTGATTCTGCCTTGATCTCAAAGTCAAGATTACCCTCTTTGATATTGCGTGCAGCTCTCTGAAGTTTCTCCAGCGGGACCGATACCGATCTGTAGATCCACAAGATTAGAAATGCTGTCGTAAGGACAACTGCGATCAGATACAGCTGCTGTATCTCTGCCCCTCTTCCCGGAACAAATGCATGCATTGCGATCAGTGCAAATGTTACAGGAAAGATCATAACGACTACAAAAGCAATAATCAGTTTGGTACGTAATTTCATAGAAGCATCTCCTTTCCGTATTGAAAAAGGTGCCTGACACTTTATGACGGGTGTCAGGCACCTTCCGGTGCTTGTATCAGATATTTCTATCTTACAGATATTTCTTTAAATCGTCAACCTTGTCCAGCTTCTCCCATGGAAGATCCAGGTCGTTGCGTCCAAAATGTCCGTAAGCTGCTGTCTGTTTGTAGATCGGTCTTCTCAGATCCAGCATCTTGATGATTCCTGCCGGACGGAAATCAAAGTTCTCACGAAGGATCTCAACCAGTTTTGTATCAGAAAGTTTTCCTGTTCCGAATGTATCAACTGCGATAGATGTCGGCTGTGCAACACCGATTGCATAAGAAAGCTGAATCTCACATTTCTTAGCAAGTCCTGCTGCTACAACATTCTTTGCTGCATAACGTGCTGCATAAGCTGCAGAACGGTCTACCTTTGTACAGTCCTTTCCGGAGAAAGCACCGCCACCGTGACGAGCCATTCCACCGTAAGTGTCAACGATGATCTTACGTCCTGTCAGTCCGCTGTCTCCGTGTGGTCCACCGATTACAAAACGTCCTGTCGGATTTATGAAGAACTTAGTCTCTTCGTCTACGAGTTCTGCCGGAATAATCTCATCGAATACATATTTCTTAATATCTTCATGAATCTGCTCCTGAGTCACATCCGGGTCATGCTGTGTAGAAAGAACAACTGCATCCAGACGCTTTACAGAACCGTCTTCGTTGTACTCTACTGTAACCTGTGTCTTTCCATCCGGACGAAGGTAAGTCAGTGTTCCATCTTTACGAACCTTTGTCAACTGAAGTGCAAGCTTATGAGCCAATGCAACCGGGTATGGCATATATTCTTCTGTCTCGTCAGAAGCATAACCGAACATCATACCCTGGTCTCCTGCTCCGATCGCTTCAATGTCTTCATCTGACATCTTGTTCTCTTTCGCCTCAAGTGCTTTGTCTACTCCGAGTGCGATATCTGCTGACTGCTCATCCAGTGTTGTGATCACGCCACATGTATCAGCGTCAAATCCATATTTTCCTCTTGTATATCCGATCTCGCGAACTGTGTCACGAACGATCTTCTGGATATCTACATATGCCTGTGTTGTAATCTCTCCCATAACCATTACAAGACCTGTTGTACAGCATGTCTCACATGCTACACGGCTCATCGGATCCTGTCTCATCAGTTCATCAAGAATTGCATCTGAGATCTGGTCACACATCTTATCCGGATGTCCCTCAGTTACTGATTCTGATGTAAATAAAATCTTTTCTCTTTCCATATCTGTTCTGCTCCTTTCCGATTGCTGTCCCCACAGCAATATCTCACTTTCTCTCGCTTGTGCTGTCTTCATTTGCTTACCTTGCCAATAATGAAAACAGCCCGCATCAAGCGGACTGTCAGTTTATCTTAACAATCCTCTTATTGTTCGAAATAACTCGCTCAGGTTGGCACCTTCCTATTACGAGGGGTTGCCGCAGCTTCTTAGATCCTTTGTATCTCCACTGCTCTGAATAAGAGAAAGTATCATTTATTTAATTTTGTTTCGTATCAGACTATACAACACCTTGTTGATTATGTCAATACCGTTTTCTGAAGTTGATAAAACTTTTATATTTCTATGATTCTGCATCAACATCTTTCAACTCCGTGATCACACCTGTATCATCAATCGTAATATTCGGTGAAATCTCCTGCAAGTGATCAAAAAGTGCTCTCTGGGACTCTGCATTATTCAGATACTGTGTCTGGCTGTCTTTCTGCTCACACGGTGTAAAGGACATCTGTTTCAGTCCCTCTGATGTAATCTCAAGATTCAGAAGTCCTGTATATTTTGTCTCATCATTAAACCAGAAATCTCCTAGACTGTATACAATAGGTCCATCCTCTGTGTACTCAATTCCCTGAAGTACGTGCGGATGACCTCCGATCACGATATCTGCTCCTGACTTCAGGAATTCTTTTCCATGCTCTGTCTGCGTTGAATTATACATATCCTCATCTTCTGTTCCCCAATGAACATATGCGATCAGATAATCACATTCTTTTGATGCATCAGCGATCACCTGATTATACTCTGTTGTGTCGTAAGATGTAAGAATACCTGTCGTTGAATCTGTTGCTTCCGGTGTAAATTTATACTGTTCTCCCTCGGAAGCTGCCACAAATCCGATCTTAATTCCATTGATAATATAATAAGTCGGCTGCTTTGCCTCATCCAGATTCGTTCCGCCTCCTACATGATTGATCTTCGCCTGATCCAACAGATCAATCGTATCATCCATCGCATCTGCACCATAATCATAAATGTGATTATTCGCAATTGAAACAATATCTGTCCCCATCTGTTCCAGCAACTTCATACGTTCCGGTTTTGCACGGAAGACATAATACTTATCCTCCAGCGGGGTTCCACGGTCACTGACACAATATTCATGATTCAGGAAGAAAAGATCTGCTGCATTTGTCTGATCCAGAATTGTCTTGGAAATGCATTTTGACAAGTCATTTACCGTATCATAATAATCAAGAACATATCCGTCTTCCTCCAGACAGAGGTCTCCTGCTGCCGTAATCTGCACAGTTCCGTTCTCTGCTGCCTTCTTCTCATAGATATGATTCTTCGCAGCGGTAGCTTCATCCTTTAATTTTCCTTCGTATGTATCTGACAGAACATGCAAAGTTGCTCCAAAGGAATCATAAATATCCTGCGCTGTTATCTTTTTATTCTTCTGATAGACCAGAAATAAATCATCCATCTCTTCAGAATGGTTCTTTTCCAGCCATTTCGTAAATGCTGTAACATCCGACTTTTCCGCTGACATTCCATTATCCGTCAGGAAAGTGTTGTAGCAATCATTCAGCGATTCATTCATCTGTGCAATTTCCTGTTCCAGCTGTTTTTTCTGTTCTGCTGCCAATTTCTTTTTCTTAGCCACATTGACTGCAAAGGCTGCCAGCGCTATGATTATGCACAACAAAATACAGCCGGAAATCGTCATTCTTCGTCTGAGCTGTCTGATCCTCTTTTGTTTGATTTCTTCTCTCTGTCTTTTTCTCCGTTCTTCTGCCTGTTCAAATTCATTCATCGTTTGTTGCTCCTGCTGTTTTCTTATTGATATCCCGCTACTGTTTCATTCGGCCTGCCTGATCATCCATTACGCCATAGTTCCTGACACATAAACTGAAAACAGGTATCAGAACTTTCGTTCCGACACCTGCATACATTCTCACATCATATTTCTTCGGATTCTGTCTGTATCGGCTCGCTGCCGGCCGCAGCTTGTTGTAAACAGTAACCTCGGTTTAGCCAACTTTTAATTTGAATTTCTGAATCTCTTTTTCACTGGACACTTTCTCGATGATTCCACCCAGACTTCTGAGTTTCTCTTCAAAGCGTTCGTATCCTCTCTGGATATAAACAATATCATCTACGATCGTAATTCCTTCTGTTGCGAGTCCTGCGATGCAAAGCGCAGCTCCTGCACGAAGATCCGGCGCACTGACTCTTGCTGCCGTAAATTTCTCAACACCTTCGATTGTTGCTGAATTACCTTCAACTTTGATATTCGCACCCATACGTGCCAGCTCATCTAAATATTTAAAACGATTCTCAAAGATACTTTCTGTGATCGTACTTGTTCCCTTTGCAAGTGCAAGCACAACACCGATCTGTGGCTGCATATCTGTCGGATATCCCGGATATGGTAATGTCTTCACCTGTGTACTTGTCAGACGTCCCTTAGCCACTACGCGGACTGCATCATCAAATTCTTCTACTTCACATCCGATATCTACCAACTTGGAGATCGTTGCATCTAAATGCTTCGGAATCACATTGAGCACTGTCACATCTCCGCGTGTTGCCGCAGCGGCAAACATAAATGTTCCTGCTTCGATCTGATCCGGAATAATGGAGTACTCTGCCTTGTGCAGTGACTTCACTCCACGGATCTTGATCACGTCTGTTCCTGCACCACGGATATTTGCTCCCATGCTGTTCAGGAAGTTCGCTACATCTACAACGTGTGGCTCTTTCGCTACATTCTCCATGATCGTGAGACCGTCAGCCATAGCTGCTGCCATCATCACATTGATCGTCGCACCTACAGTTACAACATCAAAATAAAGATGTGTTCCCTTCAGCTCTTCCGCCTCTGCAACAATCTTACCATACTCAATGTCTACATCTGCTCCAAGTGCACGGAATCCTTTCAGATGCTGATCGATCGGTCTGCTTCCGATATTGCATCCTCCCGGAAGTGCTACTTCTGCTCTCTTGTATTTTCCAAGAAGTGCACCTAACAAATAATAAGACGCTCTGATCTTCTTGATGTAGTCATAATCAATACTGAAATCTCCGATTGTATTTCCATTGATCTTTACTGTATGTCTGTCAATTCTCTGTACCATTGCACCGATTCCCTCGATTGCCTCCAGCATGACATTAATGTCATTCACATCCGGAAGATTCTCAATCAAAACCGGTTCATCTGCCATGATTGCAGCTGCAAGAATTCCAAGTGCCGCATTCTTAGCTCCGCCGATTTCAACTTCCCCAACCAGCGGATTACCACCCTTAATAATATATTGCTCCATTTTGCACCTCAATTGTCCGATTCTGTATTACTTCCCACAGATCCTGTGTTCAGTAACGATTTATTCTTGTGTCTTTGTCTATACGAAAAGAATTTTCTACCTTAATTACAATATAATCCATACATAACTATAACACAAAATCTTTCATTGTGGAATCCCCTTTTTCTATGACGGTAATATTCACGCTTTATTTTGAGAGTAATCCTCAATAACATTAAGTACATTTTCTATTGTTTCTTCAATCTGACAGCCTTCTTCACTGATTGTCACATCTGCATACTTCTCAAAAAGGACTTTTCGCTCGTCATACAGGTCTTTTAATGTCTGACCGTCCTTCAAAACAACTCCTCTTTTTTGAGGATTCCTGATCCTTCTCTTTATTGTCTGATAAGAAGCATGAAGATATACAACAATTCCGATTTCTTTGAAATGTTTCATTGCTTCCTCGCAATAGACAACACTTCCGCCCGGAGAAATAACCGCATTTTCTGCCTTTATATCACGATTTACCTGATTTTCGATTTTTAAAAACCCATCATCACCGACTTCTGCTATAATTTCACGCAGAAGCTTTCCTTCTTGTTCCTGAATCAGAAGATCTGAATCTATAAAACCTTTTCCAAGTCTTTTTGCTACTACAATACCAACTGTACTTTTTCCGACAGCCGGCATACCGATAAATATAAGATTACTTTTCATTTGTATCTGTTCCCTTCTTCTGAATCCGTTTCTTTCGTTGTAATCTGAATGATTATATCACAGATTTTCCTGGCAATGAACAATAACTGTAAATTTTTTGTTTCCTTTTTCTCTGTTCGCCCCTGCGTCGGTAGATTTCCTGATACAACAGGACTTCCGCCAGATTTCTTAACATCCGTTCTTCCCCGGCAAACATTTTCTCCTGTTTTTTTACATTTTCGCAAATTCTGTTGCACATGATGCGTAGCTGCAATTTATCCGGATAAACATCAAACATCACACTCCCCGTGTATTCCATCCTGTCACATTCCTCTTCGACATAAGGCAGTATTCTCTTTGGAAGATCCGGATATAGGCTTTTCATATACTCCAGGTCTGTCCTTTCCGCTTTCTCATCATATTCTGTCTGTATCGGATAGGCCATATAATAAGGCAATTTCTGGTACATGTTGCTCACTCCCACTGACAGTAACTATATAACTACTATATGATCTTCCTTACTCAACTGTTACTTTCACACAAATTCTTCATTTTACGATCAAAAAGAAAAAGAAGTCCTGACTTTTCCGCCGGACTTCCTTGCCTGTAATTTCATTATTCACTTTCTCTTAGGATTCTGAGAATCTCCAGTCTGGTCTCCCCAACGCCGATCACATCTTCTCTCTGAATCTCTGTCGGACAATCTACCAGAATTCCGTTCAGGTATGTTCCGTTCTTGGAACCATCATCCATCAGATACAAACAGTCACCTCTCTGTATGATCACACAATGCTGCTTGGATACTCTTCCATCCTCATGCAGTGGCAGATACTTCTCATAATTGTCATTCCGCTTTGCTCTTCCGATTCCTACTTCGTCATAGAATATGAAGCTATACTTCTGCCATGTATCCAGATCTTCCAGGATAATCTTCCACTGTCTTCTCTTTTTAGAAGAACGCTTCGCTGAATCCATAGAACCGTTCTGCCCTGAACTGCGTCTCTTCTTTCCCTGCGGCTGATCCTCTTCTGGATCATATCCCTGATCTGCCTTGTTACGCTTTCCTTTCTTGGACTGCTTTCTCCGCTCTGCGTCCTGTGCCTTATTCTTTTTTACACTTATAAATGTACTGCAAAGAAGTGCGATACTTCCTAAAATCAGCAGTACCATAATCGCCCAATACCACATATACATTATCACTCCTATCTGAATCTTAATCGTACTATATTTTTACGTTCTCGGCAAGCATAACATGTATCTTTTTGTCGAATTTTGTGATAAAATAAGTAGAAACCGAGAAAATAAGTGATTTTTAGAAGAGGTAATATCATGGAAAGAAATGAATTGTGCTGGTGCGGCAGCGGCAAAAAATATAAGAAATGCCATATGCCGATTGAAGAAAAGATAATGATGCATGCTGAACGTGGTGAGATTGTTCCGACACGTAAGATTTTAAAAACTCCATTCCAGATTGAAAAGATCAGAAAAAGTGCTGAGCTTAATACAGCGATCCTGGATGAAGTAGCAAGACAGATCCACGTTGGAATGAGTACACAGGAGATCGATGACATCGTATATCGATTCACAAAAGAACACGGTGGTATCCCGGCTCCGCTTAATTATCAGGGATTCCCAAAGAGCGTGTGTACTTCTATTAACAACGAGATCTGCCATGGTATCCCGGATGAGAATATCATTCTGGAAGAAGGCGATATTATCAATGTTGACGTATCCACTATTCTTGACGGATATTTTTCTGATGCATCCCGTATGTTCAAGATGGGAAAAGTATCTGAACGTGCAGAGCGCATCGTCCGTGTCACAGAAGAGTGTGTGAAGCTTGGACTTGAGGCTGCGAAGCCTTGGGGACATTTAGGTGATATCGCAGATGCGATCAATACACATGCCCGTGCAAATGGATACTCTGTCGTAGAAGATATCGGTGGACATGGAGTCGGACTGGAATTCCATGAGGATCCTTTTGTCAGCTATGTGACACCAAAGGGAAGTGAGATGCTTCTCGTTCCAGGGATGATGTTCACAATCGAACCTATGATCAACGAAGGTAGTCCTGACTTTTTCGTAGATGAGGATAATGACTGGACTGTTTATACAATGGATGATGGTCTTTCTGCTCAGATTGAGTATATGGTGCTTATCACTGAAAATGGTGCAGAAGTTCTTACAAAATAATAATAGTAACAACCAGGGGATGAACAGATGTTAAAACTGCTCATCCCCTGGTTTTATTATTCTCGTATAATACTCTTTCTTTATCTGCAAGATACCGTTTCATTTCTTACGGCATCAGTCTCAATGCTTCTGCCGGCTTTAATATGATTGCTGAATGAGATCCCATATTCAGGACAATCTCTCCATCTTGTACGATATACTCATCATATTCTGTCGTATAACCGTTTTCATAAGAGTAGATCAGTCGTTTCATCCGTCCTTCCATCTCTACACCTGCATACCATACCGGTACGGTCACTGTACGAAGTTCATCACTGTTATTCACAACAATGACAATCTGTTCATCTGCTTCAAATCTTCCATAGGCCAGCAGATTTTCATCCGAAGCCAATAGCTTGATAGAACCCTTTTTCAACGGCTTCTCTTCCTTGTGGATACGGATCACTTCTTTGTGGAATGCCTGAAGTTCTTTGTCTTCGTTCCCCCATGGGAAAGTTCTCCGGTTATCCGGATCGGTGAATCCACAAAGTCCTGCCTCATCACCATAATAAATTGTCGGCGCACCGATCCAGGTCATCTGCATAATAACCGCTTCTCGTAAGATTGCCTTATTCACATCCTTTTCAGCTGCTTCTGTTCCAAGCTGTGCCACGCGTCCTGCCTTGTGGTTCGTACGTGTCAGGAAACGAGAATGGTCATGGTTGGAAAGTTCATTCATTGCCACCTGAAGAGATGGTGTCAGCATACTTGCCATAAAATGACGCATCGCTCCGACAAAGTTATCAGCATTTCCACACAGATCCTGACGATATTCATCACTATGCTTCTCCATACCAGTCAAAAACCAGGTCAGCGGTTCCATAAATGCGTCATAATTCATAACGCTGTCCCACTCATCTCCCTGGAGCCAGTCCTGCGGATCTCCATAATGTTCTGCTAATATAATTGCATCCGGATTCGCATCCTTAACTTCCTTTCGGAATCGCTTCCAGAAGATATGGTTGTATTCATTACTGAATCCAAGGTCCGCCGCAACATCAAGACGCCATCCGTCTACGTTATACGGCGGTGATACCCATTTTCTTCCGATATCCATAATGTACTGCTCAAGCTGTGGTGAATCCTCATAATCGAGCTTTGGCAGTGTATCATGTCCCCACCAGCCATCATATGTTCCGTTATAAGGCCAGAGCTCATTTCTCGCATCATGGAACAGGAAAAAGCTGTTATATGGACTTTCTTTACTTACATATGCTCCCTTCGGATAGTCCGGCTGCGGCTCATAGATACGTTCTCTGTCCATCCATTTATTAAAAGAACCACAATGATTGAATACACCATCCAGAATTACACGCATTCCACGCTTATGCATCTCTTCTACCAGTTTGATAAACAGCTGATTACTTGCCTCAAGGTTACGGATATCTCCTGTGCGTTGCTGATACTTTGTCGCATGGATATTATCCTTTGCACCTACCGGAAGTACTTCTCCGTCATCCACAACAATCTTTCCATAATGCGGATCTATGTAATCATAATCCTGAATATCATACTTATGATTCGATGGAGAAACAAACAACGGATTGAAGTAAATAACTTCAACTCCAAGATCCTGCAGATAATCCAGCTTATCTAAAACACCCTGTAAATCCCCGCCGTAAAAATTACGGATATCCATTGCTTCCGGTGCCTGATTCCAGTCCTTCACCTTGCGGCTCGGTGCCCCAATATAAATATATTCATTATCCTCTACATCATTTGTCGGATCTCCATTACAAAAACGATCAACGAAGATCTGGTACATCACAGCACCTTTCGCCCACTCGGGTGTCTTAAATCCCGGCGAAATAATAAAATCGTAATAGTTTTCTTTTTTTCCTGTTATTCCATACCTACTATAAAAACAGATCTCTGCTCCCTGCTTGATTTCAAAACAATATCTTAAGATATCCTCACCAAGCTGATACTCGATCTCGTAAAAGTCAAATTCACCATCCGTACGTGTCTTCCACATAGGATACTCCTGTTCTCCGATGTGCAGTTTCACTTCATCAACATCATTGTGTGCCGTACGAAATCGCAACACTACTTTTTCATTTATCTCAGGCTCTGCCGGACAGACATAATCACCTGTACCGTCACAAAACAGTGCTTCTCTATTCACCTGTTTAGCCTCCTTTAACTCAATTCTTAAAACTATCTAAAATAAGAACACCCCCGGCCAACACGGGATTGCCCGCCGGCAGAGGGTATCTTATCCTAAATACATATAATAACTACTATCCTTCAACCTCACTGTCTGCAAACAGTGCTTCGAATTCACTTCTTGTTATCTTTTCCTTCTCAAGAAGCAGTTGTGCACACTTCTCGAGTACCGGATGATACTCCTGAATAAGTGTACGCGCTTTCAAATAACACTCATCAATAATACGTTTCACTTCTTCATCAATCGTTCCGGCCACTTTTTCGCCATACCCTCTTGATGTATGACCGAAATCACGTCCAATGAATACTTCATCGCTGTCATTATCATAATTGATCAGTCCCAGTCTTTCAGACATACCGAACTTCGTGATCATTGATTTTGCAATTGCTGTTGCCTGCTTGATATCCTGGGAAGCTCCCGTTGTGATATCATCAAAAATCTCTTCTTCTGCAACACGTCCGCCAAGGGAAACTGTAATTTCCTGAAGCATATGTCCCTTTGTATTGAACATATCATCCTTCTCCGGAAGCGGCATCGTATATCCGCCGGCTCCACCTGTCGGAATGATAGATACACTGTAAACCGGTCCCACATCTGGAAGCAGATGGAACAAGATCGCGTGTCCGGCTTCATGATAAGCCGTGATCCTGCGTTCCTTCTCAGAAACGATACGGCTCTTCTTCTCCGGACCGATTCCGACCTTCACAAATGCATGACGGATATCAGACTGCTGAATGTACACCCGGTTCTCCTTCGCTGCCAGAATTGCAGCCTCATTGAGAAGATTCTCAAGATCTGCTCCTGAAAATCCTGCCGTTGTCTGGGCAATCTGCTTCAGATCCACATCATCTCCAAGCGGCTTATTTCTCGCATGAACTTTCAGAATCTCTTCTCTGCCGCCTACATCCGGACGTCCGACAATAACATCACGGTCAAATCTTCCCGGTCTTAAGATTGCAGGATCCAGAATATCCTTACGGTTTGTCGCTGCCATTACGATAATGCCTTCATTTACACCAAATCCATCCATCTCTACAAGGAGCTGGTTCAGGGTCTGCTCGCGCTCATCATGTCCACCTCCAAGACCGCTTCCACGGCGTCTTGCAACTGCATCGATCTCATCAATAAATATGATACATGGTGCGTTCTTTTTCGCATCCTGGAACAGATCACGGACACGGGAAGCACCCACGCCAACAAACATCTCAACAAAATCTGAACCCGAAATGCTGAAAAATGGTACTCCTGCCTCACCGGCCACAGCCTTTGCAAGAAGTGTCTTACCGGTTCCCGGAGGTCCTTCTAAAAGAACACCTTTCGGGATACGTGCTCCAACCTGGATGTATTTCTTCGGATCTTTCAGAAAATCTACGATTTCTTCCAGTTCTTCCTTCTCTTCTCTCAATCCTGCAACATCACGAAATGTAACCTTGATCTCATTCTTCGTGCTCATCTTTGCGCGGCTCTTTCCAAAGTTCATCGCCTTTGAATTCCCCCCGCCATTCTGACGGCTCATCAGGAAAAAGATCAGAAATACTCCACCAAGTGTGATCAGCATCGGAACTACAACTGTTGTCAACATGGAATCCTTCGGTACATCCGAAAGCCTGTACTCCACCTGATTCTCTGTCAGAAGCTTCTCTACCTGCTCAACATCTGACACATTCACTTTCCTTGTATTACCATCATCTTTCAATGTAACAGAGACAGTTCCTGTCGGAACTGCACTGTTCTGATTGATGTAGACATCAGAAACATTTTTTTCCTGTACTGCAGAGACAAAGGAGGTATATGTCATCTCCTGCTGATGCATCTGAAGCTGGTTCGCCATCCACAGAACCACAACAAGGATCACAACAAAACTGATGATCGTTGCCCCACTCAGACCTCTGCTTTTTCTGTCATTATTCAATTTATTATTGCTTCCTTTCTATTCTGCGACTTCTACTACTCCGATGTATGGAAGATTTCTATACTTCTGTGCATAATCCAGTCCGTATCCAACTACGAACTCATCCGGAATCTCAAATCCTGTCCAGTCTACGTGCACATCTTTCACACGGCGGTCTGGTTTATCAAGTAATGTGCAAAGACGGAGACTTGCCGGCTTTCTCTGACGAAGTACGTCCATCAGATAATACAGTGTATTACCGGAATCAATGATATCCTCCACGATCAATACTTCCTTATTCTCAATAGACTCATCCAGATCTTTCGCAAGTCTTACAACACCACTGGATTTTGTTCCGTCTCCATAGCTTCCAACACACATAAAGTCCATAGATACCGGAACTGTAATTCTCTTTGCGAGTTCACACATAAAGAATACTCCACCTTTCAGAACACAGATCAGATGGATCTGCTTTCCTTCATACTCTTTACTGATCTTTTCTCCGAGTTCACGGATTCTTGCATCTACTTCTTCCTCTGTAATTAACACTTTAATCTTCTCAGCCATTGTTCTATTCCTCCATAATCTTTATCTTAAGAATCTTTTTCGTCTGGTCTCCCACCTGGTAGTACGAACTCATCCTTCTGCCCGGAATCCATACGATGTGGCTTTCCTCTGCGATCAGAAGCTGTCTGTCCCGTTCTTCTTGTGGAATCTTCTCATCAATAAAGTAACTCTTCAGCTTCTTTTTCTTTCCTTCCCCATCAATTGTAAAATAATCTCCGGGTCGTCTGTATCTCACACAGAGACTGCTTTTTATTATATCATAATCAAAGCATTTCGTGTAGCTTTTTTGTGGTATCTCTTTTGCTGAATTCTTCTCATTTTCACCGCTGATTGTACAGCAGATTTTCAAATTTGTTCCCGGGATCTGTGTTTCTCCCGGAATCTGAAGCTGTAGAACAAAATCACTCTCTTCTTTTCTTTTCTCTTTCTGATGTACAGATGTAACTTTTTTATCACCTTTTGTAAGCAGAACTCCCTCATACATTCTTTTGGCTGTAACACTATACGGAAGATCAATCTGCCGTCCTGTCTGCCGTTCAAACAGTTGCAGTACCGCCAGGATATGCCTGCTTTCAATATCTTTCTGTGCCCCTGCCACTTCACTTACTGATCTTTGGATCAGTAATTTCTTTATCACAGGATCAAGGTGTTTCATTTCCTCTGCCTTGAGAAATATTTCTTTCCTGCTTTGAAGTCCGTCTGTCTGTTTTGCACAGATATTCCATGCCTGATCTGTCTGTTTTTCCAGATATTCATAGATTTCTTCTGCCTGTTCACTGAGCTTCACAAAATGTTCTACCGTCCTTGTATTAACCTGTTCTTCTAATGTCGGAATTACATGATGACGAATCCGGTTCCTTGTGTATTCATCTTCCTGATTCGTTTCGTCAACACAATATCTGATATCACAATCTTTCAACCACTGTTCAATTTCTTCCCTGGACAATTCCAAAAGTGGGCGGATCCATTTTCCATACACTGGTCTTATCCCACACAATCCGCGAAGCCCGGTTCCTCTTGCCATATTAAGAAGCATTGTTTCTGCATTGTCATTACTATGATGCGCTGTTGCAATCTTTGTCCCGCCCTGTTCTCTACAGAGTTGTTCAAATGCCTGTCTTCGCACATATCTGCCTGCTTCCTCCAATGATTCTTTCCGCTTTTTTGCAATTAATTCCACATTTTCATGAAATGCAAAAAAAGGAACCTGCATTTTATGACAAAGCATTTCCACATATGCCTCATCCTGTGCAGCCTCCTCTCCGCGCAGTTCATGATTCACATGGCAGACAAGCACCTGGAATCCCAGCTTTTCCTGCAATGAACAAAGTGCCATCAGCAGACATACAGAGTCTGCGCCACCCGATACACCTATGACAATCCTGTCTCCTTTTTCTATCATATGATATTGTCTGATATAGTTTTCAATCTTTTCTAATCTTTTATCCATCATACCTCAACTATACGTTAACGGTTACTTCTATGTCAATGACTACTTTCTGCATTTCCACAAAGCTGCAACCAAAACTGACATATCATCCTCCGGTTCTTTTCCTGTCCAGTTAAGTACCTGCTGTAAAATGTGTCTGGCCAGTTCCTTTGGATTTCGTATTTCCGTTCCTTTTATGATTGTTTCAAGAAGGAAGTCCTGCTCTCCTACCGGAAGTGCATCCAGCACTCCGTCTGTCAGCATGATCACATACGTCCCATCCGTCAACTGCCGTTTCACGGAATCTATTTCAAGTGAATTCATCACTCCGATTGGCAGGCTTGTCGATGTCAGATGCTCAATCTGATCCTTTCTTCGAATAAAAGTTGAGGATGCGCCTGCCTTGATCAATTCGCATTCCCCTGTATACAGATCAAACACTGTAAGGTCGATCGTAGAGTAATGGATTTCTTCTCTTCCGCAGACCAGTGTTGTGTTGATCATCTGGATCGCAGTCTTTTCCGGGAATCCCGCTTCCAAAAGTTCTTCGAGAAGTTCTATCACAAGTGTGCTTTCCCGACAGGCAGCCTGCCCACATCCCATGCCATCTGACAATGCAACTCCCCTTTTACCACCCGGAAGATCCATCATCGTGAAACTGTCCCCTGAAATATTACTGCAGCCTTTTCCGATTCTTGCTATCCCGGACATTGTGTAATAGGATGGTCCTTCTCGGAAGACCACTGTTGTATAATCCGTTCCGATCAGCTGCGCTCCCTCTTTTCCCGGAATCAATCTTCTTCCTGTCAGATTACTCAGAGTCCCTGCCAGACTTTTCACCGGAATCTTTTCCGATTTCCAGGTACGCATCGTCAGATGCAATTCATATTTTCCTTCTCCATTCACAAGAAAATGCATGGAAAGTACACGTATTCCTTTTCTCTTTAATTGAGATAAGATCCGTTTCCCCAACCTTTCATCTGTAAATATGCTGTCTTCCAGATTTTTCGCCACATTTTGCAGCATATCTGCAAATAGATCAAGCTGGGCTGCACATCCTTCCCGGCTTCTTGCGATACGATTGATCCAGATCATATTTTGTCTTGCTTCGTGAAAACTGTCAAGCATCCCCCGATAAAACCGCGGAGCCATAATGCAGCGCTGCATCAGTTTTCTTTTTGTCTCTGCATCCAGTTCATTTCCATACTGATCCACTGCTGCAAGAATCTCGTATCCCATCTGATACATCTGAATATAGTTTTCACCCCAGCACCAACTGTTTTTCTCACATTTTTCACACACTTCTTCTCTTACGCAGGCAAACATTTCATCAATCTCTTCTTCTGAGAATGTCTGCTTTTTTTCTTCTAACTTCAAAAATGTTTTCGCTAACTGTTTTAATGAAACTGCAAACTTATCAATCTGTTCCACATACGGACTACTATGTAATACCTGTCCATTTTCCATTTCCATCCCCCCCTCGTTACTCAAACTGTGAGAAACACGCTCCGCAAGTTTCTCAAGTTATCACGACAGTCTCCAAGGTCTCGTGCAGGCACGGACTTTGGCTCGTTGTTCGCGTAAAAAAAGAAAAACTCCAGGAGAACTTTCTCTCCCGGAGTTATCTTTCGTAAAATTCTGTATCCGTCTTTCACTGGCTTTGCAGATTCGGTTACTATTCACTTGATTGGTTTAAACACAATTTCATTCGGATCAACAAGATTCAGCTTATCTTCTGCGATCTCTTTCATGTAATCATCTGTCTGTACATACTGCTCGTATTCTTTGATCTCTTCTGCTCTTGCCTGCTCACTTTTAATCCGTGTCTTCAGTTCTGCTTCCTGCTGTTTATACGCTGTATTCTTTGCATGAAGCTTTACTGCATTCACTCCCAGCACACCGGAAAGAAGACACAATACTGACAAAATCATAAGAACGCTTCTTTTGTACGGACTCGGACGTCTCTGCTTTGTATGGCTGCGCCGTCCAGTCACTCTTTTTTTCTTTGCCATCTAAAATTCACCCTAAAATAATACACTCTTAACGTTACCGGGAAATCCATCCTGCCTTCACTGACGGAGTCTTCCCTATAAACTTCCCAATTATCAACATTCTATCTGTTTTTTCTAATAATTTCAAGGTTTTTCCTTGTTTTTTTGTGTATTTTTTCTCCAGACGCAATCAGTTTCTGAATAACGGCAACGCCAAATACAAGACCTAGTAGAAAATACCATCTGATACTACCATACATAGTTGCATATATCTGTGAGAAAATATATGCACTCATAAATATCCAGTAGAACAGATCCTCAATTCCTTTCACCAGATTATTATGTATTATCATTTTCCTTAAGAAAATCAGGATCTCGTACCCAGCCCGGACATTCACACCTGTGAGACAGGCACAGAAGAAAACAAGCAGTTCTTTTTTTATATTTAGCATCTTCTTTCTTCCTCACTTGAACATCTTTGTCCAAAAGCTTTCTTCCTGTTTCTTTGCCTGTGAAATATTAGAATATGAAACACTGTCTATTGTTCCCGACAAATCTACTTCTCCCTTTTCCACACTGAGGCGGTTCACATGCAAGTCTGTTCCTTTTACTAACAGCATTCCCTGCTCTGTTTCCAGAAGAATCTCATTCAGATCAAAAGACAATACATCCAGAACACCTGTCACCATACTTGTCTTCCGGTTATTAACCACCAGCTTATGAGCCTTTACAGTCTTTTGCTGTTCCTCCATCCGCTGCACCTCCCTCTTCTCTGGCATACTCCACAGTATATTACTGGAATCAGATAACAGTTCCCTGTACTTTTCTATATATATGTCAGAGCTTTTATACTTATTCCTGACAGATAAGGGTTTTATATATGTGCGTCCAAAGATGCTTTATCGTATAGCATACAGAAAGGCAGGGAATATCTCACTTTGTAAAATATTCCCTGCCTTTCTAAGATTACTGAAAACAATAACCATTGATCGACTTATACATTCCTGTTGTCTGACAGACTTTACAGGTATTTAAATAAGTCCTTTGCTTCTTCTTTTTTTGTTGTCTCCTGCAGTTCAAGAACCTCAACCTTAACGGTTCTCGTTCCAAACTGAATCTCGATCACATCTCCCGGCTTTACCTTCACAGATGCTTTCGCCGTCTTTCCATTCACCAGCACACGTCCTGCATCACAGGCTTCGTTTGCTACAGTTCTTCGCTTGATCAGACGGGAGACTTTTAAAAACTTATCCAGTCTCATATATTCTTCTACAAAATCCCCTGAACTAGTTGATAGCGTCCTTTAATGCTTTTCCAGCTTTGAATTTAGGAGCCTTGCAAGCTGCAATTGTCATAGTTTTTCCTGTCTGTGGGTTTCTTCCTTCTCTTGCTGCTCTCTCGCTGACTTCAAATGTACCAAATCCAACAAGCTGTACTTTATCTCCTGCTTTCAGCTGCTCTGTTACAACATCAACAAATGCCTTTAATGCTTTCTCGGAATCTTTCTTGGAAATCTCTGCCTTTTCAGCTACTGCTGCAATAAATTCTGTTTTGTTCATGGATTATGTCCTCCTTTATTGTACTCAAATACAATTCTATTCCTAGTTTTATTTATTCAGGTTACAAGTCTGCACGATAACTTGCCTCAAACCCTTATGTACTGTTATAACGGTTTCCCTGTTGTTTGTCAAGATAAATCCACATTTTCCGCGGTTTGCGGAGCTTTTTTTATTCGAAGACCTCTCTCAAAAATACTTCTTTCTCCTTCGTCTGCTCTACTGCTGTCTGCAGCTTCTCTACACTCTTTTCCGGAAGCCATGCTTTATTTGATCTGGAATAAGCACTTGCTGTCTTCCAGAACTTTTCCGGATAGGCCAGTCGAAGGCAAAGATACTCTCTTTCATCTGGTTTTAATTGCCGTACGCTTTCATATGCTTCTAATATATTTTGTCCTGTTTTTTGTTTCCAATGGTATTTTTCCATTACTTTTCTCAAAAGGTAATATAGATCATCTACTTGTATTCCGATTCTCATCCGCTCAAAGTTTGTTATCACCTCATTTTCCGGAAGGATCATGACATTATGATAATTATAATCTCCATGAAGCATTTTCCTTTCCCGTATACTTCTTTCATATAGATTCCGACAACCAGACCGTTCTATCTGCTCTGTCACCTTTTCTGCCTGCCATGCAATTTCTTCATAATGCTTCAGATAATAGGATTCGAATTCATTTTTTGCAACCCGTTTTCTGATAAATGACCGCACTTTTTTCATTTCCCTGTTACGACGTTTCATTTCTTCCAATGGATTTTTACTTAACAATGGTGACAACTTTGTCCAGTCAATTTTCTTTTCTTCACAAACTGACTGCGGTGTATTCTGTGGGATTTCCTGCACCTCTTCTTTCTGGAATTTCTGAAATATTTCTTTCTCCTGCAAGTCCGGCTCATACCACTGAAATCCCAGATGAAGCTCTCCCAGTTTTCTTGCTGCCCGGAAAATATCTTCCTCTCTCTTCAGATTGCACTCTTCCCCCGGATACCATTTTTTCATCAAATATCTTGTTCCATCTCTGGAATTCTGAACTAGATTCCCTTCTTTACTGAACACAGGTGTATCCACCAGATGTCCCTGCTTTTCTAATCGGTTTAAAATAAGATACAATAAAGGGACGCGCCTCTCCGAGATCTTTGTCTCTTTCAGAAGCATCGTCCCTTCTTTTGTATCGCAATAAAATGCACCTCTGATCCGCCGGGTGCTATTCACTTCAAGTTCGTACTTTTCCAGTACTTCCATCTCATATTCTCTCATGGCTGCCCCCTGTCCCATTGACCTGGATTGTTATTCTTTTCCAGTTACCAGACTTTTTACTGTCGGTTTTAACAGCAACCGACAACGATTTCTTTCTAATGTATGAAAGGGACAACCTGAGTATTCTCTTTTTCTTCCGGCATTTCCTACTTTTCTTTTTCCATTTTTTCTTTCACGTACTTACAGAGATTCTCTTTCGTATTCCGTTCCGGATCATCCAGCACATATTCCAGCAGTTCACTGAGCATTGCACCGAGTTCGCGTCCCGGCTTCATCCCCAGTTCCATCAATTCTCTTCCACTCACTGCAAGCTGTCGAAGAGTCACGCACTGATTCTCCATCAGGATCTGTTTGTAAAGATTTCTTATCTCTACGATATTTTCAATCTTTTCCCTTCTCATGTAAGTGCTTTGTGATTTTGCATCTGCAAGACGCACTGCGAGATAGTATGGGAATAATTCGACACCAATCCGATTCATTGCACGACGTACATTCGCCGGTGTTGCTTCCATCCGGTAATCATGATAGCAGACCAGCTTCGTTACAATGCGAATCGTCTCATTGTCAAATTTTAACCGCTTCAAAACTGTACGGGCAATTTTCTCGCTTTCCAGAGCATGTCCTTTGAAATGATCGTTTCCTTTCTCATCTGTTGTCTTCATTGCCGGTTTTCCCATATCATGGAACAACATTGTAAGACGAAGGTATTTATCTCTCTTCACATGCTTCAATGTATGAAGTGTATGCTCTGCCACATCGTACTTATGATGTATTGTATTCTGTTTTACTCCTACCATGGCATCCCATTCTGGAAGAACCACCTTTGTAATTCCAAGTTCACAGGCATCCTGAATGCGTTCCGGATGTGGAGACGTCAGAAGTTTCACAAGCTCTGTCTGAATACGTTCTGCACTGATATTCTTAAGGTTTGGTGCAAGCTCCTTCACTGCTTTGGCAGTATCAGGTTCAATCGGGAAATCCAGCTGTGCTGAGAAGCGTACCGCACGAAGGATACGAAGTGCATCTTCTGAAAATCTTTCCCTCGGATCTCCAACGCAACGGATCAGATGATGATTCAAATCCTGCATTCCACCAAACACATCTACCAGCCGGACATCATCATTATATGCCATCGCATTGATCGTAAAATCTCTTCTGCGAAGATCTTCTTCCAGACAATTGGTAAAGCGGACTTCCTTCGGATGACGGCTATCCTCATAAGCACCGTCAATTCTGTAAGTCGTCACCTCATAACTGTCTTTGCCAATCATTACTGTAACTGTTCCGTGTTCTATTCCTGTATCAACCGTCCGGCGAAATATTTCCTTGATTGCTTCTGGTTTTGCCGACGTTGTGATATCCCAGTCCTGCGGTTTTCTCGCCAAAATAGAATCTCTCACGCAGCCACCTACTGCAAATGCATCATATCCTGCAAGTTGCAGATTATTAATGATAAATAATACCTTCTTTGGTAATTCTATCTTCATTTACTACTTCCTTCCTATATTAGTAAAAGTTACCTTTTTCTCTCTATCAACAGATTAATATTATAACTGTTCTTTCTTGTTGTCTCAACTATTTTAGCACAGTTTTTCTTCTTTTATCAGCATAAAATCAAAAGGATTTCCATGAAATAGAAAACAGGCAAACTCTCTTCTATTGAAAGTTTGCCTGCTCATAATAAAGTTCTCTAATCCATCTCTCTTAAAAATGTGCTGAATCTCACTCCGTCCTCTGCCGCATCTGCCAGATTCACACAGCTGTTTCCGATTCTCTCCACGTTATGTAGAATCTCATTAAATGCAGCCGTAAGTCCTGCCTTACATTTTCCTTTGTGTACACGTTTAATATGTCCTTTTCGAATATCTCCGTCCATCTTACGGATCTTTTCTTTCATCTTGACAAGATTTTCAGCCTCATTTGCCTCTTCGTTATTAACCATTTTCATGACCATATTGTACATTTCACTGACAAGTTCCATGCTCTTCTGTATATCCTTTGATGCTTCTTGTGAGAACTGTACTCTTTCTTCTTTTGCACTCTTCTTGTCCTTTTTCACAAGCTTTTCTGTCTGCATGGAAACAGCGACATTTTTCGTAAGTTCACTGATTCTGTCAATATCGATCAATACATACTGAAGCTCTGCAGCTCTTGCTGCCTGCTGCTCTGTCATAACTCCAGCCGCTGCCATTTCTGCAAGATAATCTGTGATTTTTCCTGTAAGCTCAGTTGTCACTTCTCTGCTCTTTACAAATTCTTCAACAGAAGCACCATCTCCACTATCAATCTTTTCTGCTGCCTTTTTCAGCATCAACCCAACCTGTTCTCCACAATTCATCACCTCTCTTACAGCCATCTGTAATGCTACTGTCGGCTGACTGATCAGTTTGTTATCAAGAAATTTTGGCTGCACTGCATTGACTTCTTTCACTTCTCCGTCCGGGATCAGACGCATTACGATTTTCACCATAACTCCAATAAGCGGTACCCAGATCAGTGTCATCACAAGGTTGAAAAATGTATGTGTATTCGCAATCTGTCTTGAGATTACTTCAATCTCCGGTCCCTTAGGGGAAATATACTGGATAAATGCTGCCAGTGGTTTTACAAACCAGATAAACAGGAAGCAGCCTGAAATATTAAAGATGCAGTGTGCAAGTGCTGTTCTCTTCGCATCCTTTGGCTGACCGATACTTGCCAGAAGCGCTGTGATCGTTGTTCCAATATTGTCACCGAAAAGAATCGGAATTGCACCGGCCAGACCAATGATACTTGTCACGCCATCTGCACCCGGCTGAGCTGCAAAGTTCTGGAGTACTGCGATTGTTGCACTAGAGCTCTGCACCACAACAGTCATTAATGCACCAACAGCAACTCCAAGGATTGGAACGTCTGCCACTTTGCCGATCAGCTCAGTAAAAATTGGGCTTGAAGCCAATGGTTTCATAACAGATCCCATTGTCTCGATTCCAAGGAACAATAAACCAAATGCAAAAATAGTCATTCCGACATTTTTCACACGTTCTGATTTAGAAATAAAATATACGATAAATCCAATAAAAATGATTGCATAAATGTAGTCACTCAACTTAAATGCAATCAGCTGTGCTGTCATTGTTGTACCGATATTGGCACCAAAAATAATAGAAATTGCCTGTGGCAGTGTCATCAGTCCTGCACTTACAAAACCAATCGCCATAACCGTCGTTGCACTTGAACTTTGCAGTACGGCTGTAACAAGCATTCCCGCAAGTGCTCCCATTACAGGATTTCTCGTTAAAAGTGACAGGATTTTCTTCATTTTTTCTCCTGCCGCTTTCTGAAGACATTCACTCATCATGTTCATTCCATAGATAAAAACCGCCAGGCCACCAAGCAGCCCGAAAACAATCTGTATGTTTTCCTTCATTTTTCTTCCTCCAGATCCTCTCTCATGTCTGTTTTCAATTACAAATCACTGTCTTGCATCTGTTTTTCAAACGCAGTGTTTTTTTCTTCTTTACATATCCGAGATTATCATGGCTTTATAAAAAACTCTGTGAAGTTATGTTAAATCTATGTTAAATAGCGAAAATTTTATTAAAGTTCCATTTAATTTAATGGATGAAATGTTAAATTTTCTATTTGGCATGAAAGGTTATTCACATAACAGGCAGAAAAAAAGAGTGTTATTCACACACTTTACTTTCCATGTGTGAATAACACTCTGAAATTTCTTTACATTATTACAGTTCGCAGTTGTTTACTGTTCTTGGGAATGGAATGACGTCACGGATATTGGACATTCCTGTCAGATACATTACGCATCTCTCGAATCCAAGTCCGAATCCGGCATGTCTTGTAGAACCATATTTTCTCAGATCAAGGTAGAATCCATAATCCTCTTCCTTAAGTCCAAGTTCTTTCATTCTTCCGAGAAGTTTGTCATAATCATCCTCTCTCTGGCTTCCTCCGATAATCTCTCCGATTCCCGGTACAAGACAATCTACTGCTGCTACTGTCTTACCATCTTCGTTCATCTTCATATAGAAAGCTTTGATCTCCTTCGGATAATCTGTTACAAATACAGGACGTTTGTATACCTGCTCTGTCAGATAGCGCTCATGCTCTGTCTGAAGGTCGCATCCCCAGGATACTTTATAATCAAACTTATCATTATTTTTCTCAAGGATCTCTACTGCTTCTGTGTATGTTACACGTGCAAAGTCAGAGTTCACTACATTATGAAGTCTGTCAAGAAGTCCTTTATCAACGAAAGAGTTGAAGAAGTTCATCTCTTCCGGTGCATTCTCAAGTACGTAGTTGATCACATACTTCAGCATAGCCTCAGCCAGTTCCATATCATCCTCAAGATCTGCAAATGCGATCTCCGGCTCGATCATCCAGAACTCTGCCGCATGTCTTGTTGTGTTAGAGTTCTCTGCGCGGAATGTCGGTCCAAATGTATAAATATTGCGGAATGCCTGTGCATAAGTCTCACCATTAAGCTGACCGCTTACTGTAAGGCTTGTCTCTTTCCCAAAGAAATCCTGTGTATAATCTACAGTTCCATCCTCATTCTTCGGAACATTGTCCATATCCAGTGTTGTAACACGGAACATCTCTCCTGCACCCTCACAGTCACTTCCTGTGATCAGCGGAGTGTGTACATATACAAATCCTCTGTCCTGGAAGAACTGGTGAATCGCATATGCTGCCAGAGAACGAACTCTGAATACCGCCTGAAATGTATTTGTTCTCGGACGAAGATGAGAAATTGTTCTAAGATACTCAAAGCTGTGACGCTTCTTCTGCAGTGGATAATCCGGTGCAGATGCTCCTTCGATCACAACCTCTTCTGCCTGAATCTCAAATGGCTGTTTAGCCTGTGGTGTTGCTACCAGTGTACCCTTAACAATGATTGCTGCTCCTACATTCAGTTTGGAAACCTCAGCGAAGTTCTCCATCTTATCATGATATACAATCTGTAATGTATCAAAATAAGATCCATCATTCAATACGATAAATCCGAATGTCTTAGAATCTCGAATGCTTCGGATCCATCCCCCAACTGTTACCTCTTTGTCCAGATATTCTTCTCTGTTCTTAAATAACTCACGAATTGTTGTCAGTTCCATACCATTTACTCCTTAAATAATTCTTCTATCTTTTTCTATTATCAGAATCTTCAAACAGATGCCTCCCGGCAGTCTTAACAGTTATTATAACACTCCAGGAGTGCAGAGTAAATAAGAAACAACCGATATCACTATGTATTTCATCTATTTTCTCAGTTTTTCCAGTTCTGCCCTCAACCGGATCAGTTCCTTTTCTGCCTCCTCAGCACGTTTTCTTTCAGCTTCCATCTCTGCTTTCAGCGATTCTTTCTCCGCTTTCGCCTCCTGCATCTCTGCCTCCAGCGATTCTTTCTCCGCTTTCGCCTCCTGCATCTCTGCTTTCAGTGTTTCCCTTTCCTGCTTTATTGCTTTTACTTTTTCCCTTTCCTCTCCAAGTGCCTCGTCCAACTCATCAATCATTAGTTTTACTGTATTACGATCCAATATTTCCAGTTCTTTTGAAAACATCCCCATCATCCTTTCGCTGTTCCGGCAGATGTTATAGATTTCTTCATAAATGTCTCTGAATTCAGAATTTTGTTCCAATAATTTTATAATCATATCGGGATCATCCTCTTTAAGAAATACGAGCCATTCTTCTAATCTACCGTCTATTTTTCTGCCTTCATTGTGAATGATGTTATCAAAAATGTCAAGGCAAATAAACGTGTACTCCTGCAAAAGATTCAGTTCTATTCCTGAATCACTTTGTTGCTGAAACCGATGAATATAAATGTCCTTTGAAAAACTTTTGAAAACACTATTACTTTTTTCAAATAGAACTATCGTATATACCTTTTTTATGTCTCGATAATGAAATTTTTTTCCTAATTCTCTTCTTACTCTTTTATATTGTCTTAATAACATATCAGCTGAATAACATGCGCTACGCTCCCCTGGAAAAAGATATCCGATTTTTTGCACTTCGACATTTGCAATACTTCCATCTTCAAATTGTACAACTATATCCATTACAAGCAATGAACTTTCAGCTGCAATTCTTGCCGATTCATTTGGCAATACTTTTAGAATTTTCACTGTCCTTCCGAGAACTGTTGAGAGAAAATCATTTAATCGTTCTGGTCGCGTATCCGGATTCATGACTGCCTTAAAGAATGTATCATAAAGTACCTTTACTCCCTTTACACCTGTACAAATATCAAGATATTCTTCTTGATTCTCTTCTTCCCAGCTTTCAAATTGACTCCATAATTCATCGTTATCACGCAATTCATTTAAAATTTCTTTTCTTGTTCTGATTATAGGAAAATAGCGTTGAAGTTTATTTTTCATATAGTGTTTCTCCTTCTGTTTTTTACTCCCGGCCAGAAGTAGATATAGAATAATTTGATGCACTTGAAATTTCAATGTGTTTTTTGTTCGTAACTCATCTTTTTTGTTGATAAAATGAGGATATCTTTTTTCTACACAAAACAATATTTTTCTAAAATTTTCCAGGTGAATAACTTTATAAACATATTTTGCATAATTACTATTGCTTACGGATGCTTATAAACCATACAAATAACTGTCCTAAAGCAATAAAAATCCCGAATTTTGTATCTATATATAAACATACCTTTCCACTCTTGAAATCCAATATTTTCTAGTATAAAATATTCTCGTTAAATTCTTGACGAATAGCAATATAACAACGGCAGTTCTCTTACTGTGTTACCATTCAAAGCAAGAGGACTGCCGAATTACAAAAGAATAAGGAGTTATATCATGGACAATCATTTTAACACTCCCGCAGAAGTCATTGATCTTAGTATCAAGGCCTGCGAGAACAAAACCCGTCTTCCCCTTGGAAAAATGATTCTGCTCGGCATCATGGCCGGCGCGTTTATCGCTTTCGGCGGTGCTACAAGCAGCACGGCAGCACACGCAGTAGAAAATGTTGGCGTAGCAAGAGCTCTTGCCGGATGTATCTTCCCTGTCGGACTGATGCTCATCGTATTTCTCGGCGGCGAACTTTTCACTGGAAACTGCCTGATCATCATGGATGTATTTGACAAGCGTGTCACATGGGGCGGATTATTCCGAGATCTTTTCATCGTATTTTTCAGTAACCTGATCGGTGCTCTTTGCGTGGATCTGCTCATTGTATACAGTGGAAACCTAAACTACTCAGGTGGGCTTCTTGGTGCTTATACAATCAAAGTTGCTGTTGGAAAGATCGCAATTTCACCACTGCAGGGAATCACTTCCGGAATCTTATGTAATATCCTGGTATGTCTTGCAGTACTGATGGCTACTTCCGCAAGAGATATTGCCGGTAAGGTATGGGCAATCTTCTTCCCGATCTGTGCCTTCGTAGTCGGCGGATTCGAACATTGCGTTGCCAATATGTTCTATATCCCGGCTGGTATCCTTGCTTCACTTAATCCGGCTTACGTTGCGAAAGCAGAAGAAGCTTACGGAATTACAGCTGAACAGATTGCGACACTGACACCACTTCACAGCCTTGCAAACTTTATTCCGGTTACACTTGGAAATATGCTCGGTGGTATGATTTTTGTCGGACTTCCGCTGTATCTGATTTATAAGAAAAACTGGGAAACGAAAAAAAGAACCTGAAACAAATCAGTTTCAGGTTCTTCAGAGGCGCAGACCGGATTTGAACCGGTGAATCAGGGTGTTGCAGACCCACGCCTTACCGCTTGGCTACTGCGCCGTATTTATTTAACTATTAAAGTATAACAAAATACGCGCAGTACGTCAATGGTGTTTTCCTTTATTTATAGGTTTTTGGAATTTGATTGTTGCTGGTCGCACATCGTGTGAACAGTAACATTTGATTTACTCGGCCTCCACCGGAATGAATGAAAATGTTGTCACATCAAACAATCCCATATCTGTCAGCTTAATCTCCGGAATTACTGCAAGTGACATAAAGCAAAGTGTCATTACCGGCTCAACTTCTCCACAGATTCCAAGTTCTTCGTATGCTTTTTCGTGAATGTCTGTTAATTTCTGATCTACCCATTCTCCACTCTGATCACTCATCAGACCGGCAATCGGCATTGGCATGCTCTCAATCACTTTGCCTTCCTTTACAAGAACGATTCCACCTTCCTGCTCAACCAAACTGTTTACGGCAAATTCCATCTCGTCATCATTCACTCCAACAACAATAATGTTATGAGAGTCGTGTGCCACTGAAAGTGCTACAGCTCCTTCTTTGATTCCGTATCCTTTCAAGAATCCGCAAGCTACATTTCCTGTCCCCTGATGACGCTCAACAACAGCTACTTTCACAAGATCAACCTCTGGATTTCTCACAAACTCTCCATTCGCATCCAGTTCAATCTCTGCTATATCTTTCGCTGTTACAACTCCACCCGGGAGAATCTGAATCACATTCACTTTATTGGATTTCAGATGCATTTTAAATTTCTCTTTTGAAAAATCTTTTACGATCACACTGCCTTTAACAGATGCAATATCACATTTCTTAATCTCCGGCAGATACTTTCCTTCTTCTGCTACCAGCTCACCTTCTACAAACACGCGGTTTACATGGAAATCTTTCAGATCATCCAAAAGTACTACATCTCCGCGATAGCCCGGTGCTATTGCTCCTCTGTCCTTCAGGTCAAAGCATTCTGCTGCGTTAAGTGTTGCCATACGGATTGCTGTCACAGGATCAAGACCTTCCTCCACACAAATGCGCAGATGATTATCGAGATGTCCTTCATGAAGAATTGTCTTCGGCTGACGGTCATCAGAGCAGAGCAGACATCTTCTACTGTTATCCGCTGTCACACCTTTGATCAGTGTGCGAAGATTGTGACATGCAGATCCCTGACGGAGCAGAATATACATTCCTCGCTCCAAACGATCATTCATTTCTTCTACTGTAGAACATTCATGATCTGCCGCAATTCTTGCTGACGCATATGCATTCAGTTCTTTTCCTGTAATTCCAGGTCCATGTCCATCAATAAACTTACCTTCCTGCTTTGCTACAACAATCTTATCAAGATCACTTTCTGCCGCATTGATCACACCTGGGAAATTCATAAACTCTCCAAGTCCGGCAATTCCTTCTCTTGTAATCGGCTCTTTCATAGCCTCTGCGTCGATCACCGCACCTGCGTGCTCGAACGGTGTAGCCGGTACGCAAGATGGAAGTTCATACTTCACATCAAGCACTGTATTCTCAGCTGCTCTCATCATATAGTCAAGGCCGGCGATTCCACATACATTTACGATCTCATGTGGATCTGCCATAATTGTTGTTCCTCCATGTGGAACTAACAGGCGTCCAATCTCTTCAGGACTTACATAAGAAGATTCAATATGGATGTGACTGTCGATAAATCCTGGCGCTGCATATCTTCCTTCTGCATCAATCACTTTCACGCCTTCATACTCACCGATACCTGCAATCTGATTACCTGAAAATGCAATGTCTCCTTCCTGGATCTTTCCTGAAAATACGTTTACAATCTTACAATTTTTGATCACCAGATCTGCCGGAACTCTTCCTGCAGCTGTATCAATAAGTTTCTTTAATTCCACCTTCATTGTTGCTACGTCTTTCACGTCAGAAGTCCTCCTCTTTATTTTTCGTCTGAATCCTCTTTGCTTTTAAATGGAATCACTTCGCATTCATTTGAAGCTTCTTCGTCTTCGTCTGAATCTTCTTCGTCATCTTCTTCCTCAAGAAAGCTTTTGATTTTAGATAAACAAATTTTGATTTTCCTAAACGGAATTTCACTCTTTACGTCTGTTTCATCTTTCTCTGCATCCGGCACAAAATTCTCTGACGACTGTTCCTCTGTGTCCTCTGTGTCCTCTGTAATCACAGGCATCGCGATTGTCTCACCCAAAGTTTCGGACTCTTCTGAGCTATCTCTGTTTTCGGTCACTGACTCTGTTTCAGTCGCCGCATTTATTTCTGTAACTCCTTCTGTCTCAGCCGTTTCATTTATTTCAGATGTTACTTCTGTCTCAGCTTCTTCTGTAGTTGCATCTGTCTCAATTGCTCCTTCTGCTTCTGTAGTCAGATCTGCATCCGTCTCCTCTTCTGTTTCGTCTGTTCCATTAATTCCTTCTAACAGCGCATCAACTGCCTTCTTTTCCTCTGACACTTCTTCTACTTCTGCCTCTGGCTTCGGTTCACACGGCATCCCCACTGTAAAGCAGCTTCCGGATCCCAGGATACTTTCTGCATCCACCCATCCATCATGTACTTCAGCAATCCATTTTACAACAGAAAGTCCCAGTCCAAAATGACCTTCTCCGGCACCTAAAGGATCTCCTCTGAAAAACCGATCCCATACGTGTGGCAGATCCGTCTCCGAAATTCCAATTCCCGCATCTGCAATCTTGCAGGTAAACTCACTGCCTTTGCTTTCAACAACAACTTTGATCAGTCCAATCTCCCGGCTATAATCAATGGAATTCTCCAGCAGATTTAACAACATCTTCCGATAACAGTTCTCATCCACTTCTGCGTAAATCTCCGGTTCAATCTCATATTCTATCTGCACCGGTTCATCTGCTTCCTGAAGTCTGCTGATCTGACCTTCTATAATTCCTGTTGTCAGTTCACTGATATTCATGCGTTTTTTATAAGCCGGCTGGCATCCCTGATCTGCCTTTGCAAAAAATGAGACTTCCTGAATAAAATCTGAAAGAATCTGTGCCTTCTTCTGCACCAGTTCAATCTGCCAACGCTGACGCTGGGACAGTCGCCAGTCGCCAAGGCACCATGCGCTTCGTGTAAGGATCACACTGACCGGCATCCACATCTCCTGTACAACATTTTCTGCAAAATGTCCCTCCTCGCGCACATCCTCAAGTAATTTATTCAATGTCAGCTGCAGTCTCTCCAATTCCGCATCAGATTCTTCCAGTTCCAACTGTCTGGAGAAATCTTTTGTTCTACAGATTTCCGCCGCTGACTCTGCCAGGTCTGCAGTCCGTTTCAGGACCTCTCTTACCAGAAAGTATCCAATTGCAAGAGATGCAATGAAAACGATTGGAAGTACCACCTTCGCCATCGCTTTTGCTGTCTGCGCATCTGTTCCATTTATCATTGTAGCAAGAAACAACGCAATGCCTGTTGCCACGAATATGCACCCTGTATATTTTAGTGTTAATTTTATTTTCAAAGATATTTTTTTCATTCGTACTCCTCCAATGGAATCTCTGACATTCCAAATTAGATTATAGCACATTTTTAAACAGTATGTTGTGAAATTCTTCTTAAATAAAAAGTTTTTATTATGCTTTTCCGCCTTGTATTTCTCTCTGATTTGCCCTATCCTAAAAAGTAAATATATCAGCAAAAAAAGATTTTTAAAACAATTTGAAAGAAGGAAATATCTATGAACAATTCAGTTTCTCAAGAACTATTAAAATTTCTCCAAAAGAGTCCCACAGCATTTCATGCAGTTCAACAGATGAAATCAGAGCTTCTTGCAGTTGATTTTACTGAACTAAAGGAAAATCAGCGTTGGAATATAGAATGCGGCAAACACTATCTTGTTACACGAAATGACTCTTCCCTGATTGCGTTTACAATTCCGGAAAATGGTATTGACAAGATGCACATTCTGACAAGTCATAGTGATTCTCCGACCTTTAAGATCAAAGAGAATCCGGAGATCGAAGTAGAAAAACATTATGTGAAATTAAATGTAGAAAAATATGGTGGCATGCTCTGTGCACCCTGGTTTGACCGTCCGCTCTCTGTTGCCGGACGCGTTATAATAAAAGATAAGACAAACGGACAATTCACGAGCAAACTCGTCAATATTGACCGGGATCTTGTTATGATCCCGAATCTCGCGATTCACATGAACCGTGAGATCAATAGCGGTTACAACTACAACGCCCAGAAAGATCTTCTCCCACTTTATGGCTGTGGTTCTCCTAAAGGAACTTTTATGGAACAGATTGCTGAAGCTGCCGGGGTAGAAAAAGATGAAATTCTCGGTCATGATCTATTCCTTTATAACCGACAGGAAGGTTCCATCTGGGGGGCTTCCAAAGAGTTCATCTCCAGTGGCAGGCTTGATGACCTGCAGTGTGCCTTCGCATCACTTCAAGGTTTTCTTTCCGGTGAGAAAAAAGACTGTATGGCTGTACACTGTGTTCTGGATAATGAAGAAGTTGGAAGCGGTACGAAACAGGGCGCCGCATCCACGTTCCTTTTTGACACACTGATCCGTGTTCACGAAGCACTTGGATATGATGGAGAAGATTATCGTGTTCATCTTGCAGACAGCTTTATGATCTCTGCGGATAATGCTCATGCGGTTCATCCAAACTATACAGAGAAAGCAGATCCGACAAACCGCCCTTACCTGAACGAAGGAATCGTGTTGAAATTCAATGCAAACCAGAAGTACTGTACGGACGCCGTATCTGCTGCCATGTTCCGTGACCTATGTAAGCGGGCAGATGTTCCGGTTCAGACATTTACAAACCGTTCTGATATGGCCGGTGGCTCTACCCTTGGAAATATTTCTAACACTCAGGTTGCGCTCAATACCGTTGACATCGGACTTCCGCAGTTGGCAATGCATTCCCCTTATGAAACTGCAGGTGTGAAAGATACTGAGTATCTGGTACGAGCTGCAAAAGAATTCTTCTGCTAGTAAAAGAAGAAGCAGGGATTTCATTATGACGAAATCCCTGCTCCTTATTTTTTACAAATGCTTTCTCAGCGCCTCTACATAATAAGATGCATAACGACTGAAAATAATATTTTTCTTTTTAATAATACCGATCCTCATCGTTTTATCAACATCTAATGGCTTCGCTATAATACTGCTTCCATTTAATTTCTGATCGATCACACCACTGCTTACTGTGAATCCGTTTAATCCGATCACCAGGTTAAATAAGGTTGCCCTGTCTCTTACCTGTATACTCTTCGGGAAATCAAGCATGCTTATAAATTCCTCTGAAAAATAAAACGAATTATTATTTCCCTGTTCATAAACAAGATACGGATATGGTCGTAAATCTTCCATGGAAATCATTTCTTTTTCTGCCAGTGGATGATCTTTACAGATAAATACATGCGGTTCTGCAACAAACATTTCCTCAAACTTCAACTGATTATTCTTTATCAGCTTCAAAATCACATCTTCATTGTGTTCCGAAAGGTAAAGAACCCCTATCTCACTTTTTCCGCTTGCCACATCTTCAATGATCTCGCCCGTCTGTGTCTCTCTTATAATAAAACTATACTGTTCTGCATCATATTCTTTGATCAAATCAACAAAAGCATTTACCGCAAATGAATAATGCTGACAAGACACAGAAAACTTCGGTGTTCTTCTCTCTCCATTTCCAAAATGTTCTTTCATATTGTCAGCCTGCTCTAAGAGCATCCTTGCAAAGGACAATAGCTCTTCGCCTTCTCTTGTAACAGTAACGCCTTTGTTAGACCTTGTAAATGCAGTCACTCCCATCTCTTTTTCAAGATTATGAATTGCTGCACTAAGCGACGGCTGTGAAATAAAAAGCTTTTCTGCAGCCTCCGTAATATTCCCACAATCCGCAACCGTAACTAAATAGGTTAATTGCTGTAATGTCATGTTTTCCTCCTTATTGAATCTGATAAAGTGCGCTTTGTAAAGTTTTCTGTCACAAAGCGTACGATAAGGTAGCCGATCAAAGTACCGATGCTATTTGTAATAATATCATCTATATCAGTTGCTCTTCCAGTAAAAAGTTGAGATATTTCAATAAAAAACGTTGCAACGCTTCCTGCCAGGGCAATACGTTTTATACTTCTTAATTAAGTTTAATTTTTCATTAAGATAAAAACTATATATAGGACACAAAATTATAGAACCACAAAGCAACATATGATATACTAGCAATGTTACCGCCTCCTATACTGGTACAGAACGGAGGTGTTCACCATGGATTTAGCATTATCTTTTATTGTCGCTGTTGCGGCTGGTGTAGTTTGCCACTACATCATCAAATGGTTAGATGGCGACAAATAGCCGGTAACTAGCCTGTGGAGTTAAACCTTTCCACACAAGAATTAGGAATAGAAAAACCCTCGGATGGCACTCCGAGGGTTTTTCGTTGCTGTTCACTATGGAATAGCATTATCTTTTTGCCTACTGGCATTATAGCATATGCAATTTAACAATACAATATGTAATTTTAATAGAAAGTGAGTATGTCCTTGATTTTTCACCTTTACCATGCTATACTACAAACCGCTGAAACCCTTATAAAATAAGGTCTTACTGGGTTTTAGTAAAGTGTGTTCGTGACCTTCCACACGTAAAACAAAACTAAAGGAGAACTGAATAATGAAAAACTCAAGTAACAAAGTGCTTTACCTGGCACAGGCAGCTATGATCGCTGCCATCTATGTCGTACTGACTGTTGTCGGTGCATCACTGGCTTTTGGAGAGGTGCAGATCCGTTTTGCGGAAGCACTGACGATCCTCCCGGTATTTACTCCGGCTGCAATCCCTGGATTGTTTGTAGGATGCCTCATCGGAAACACACTTGGAGGTGCAATCCTGCCTGACATTATCTTCGGCAGCCTTGCAACACTGATCGGTGCCATCTTTACATGGTCTTTAAGAAACAAGAGCAAATTCCTTGCCCCTGTTCCTCCGGTTGTTGCCAACATCGTCGTGGTTCCATTTGTATTAAAATACGCTTACATGGTTCCACTTCCGATTCCTTTCATGATGCTGACAGTTGGTGTCGGAGAAGTGATTTCCGCCGGTGTGCTTGGTCTGATTCTTTACGGAGCACTTAACAAATATCGAGGAATTATCTTTAAAAAAGCTTTATAGATTTTTCTTATGTAACCTAAAAACGACAGGATCTTCATTTGAACTATTGAAGAACCTGTCGTTTTTATTTCATTTTCTAGTAACTGTTCAGAGCCAACCTCCAAAATGCTACGCATTTCGTCGGTGTGGCGTATCCGCCAAATAAAATTTCAAAAACAGTTTTAAAAATGCAAGCATTTTATACCTGTTTTTGAAATTTTGCTTGGCTCTGAACAGTTACAAATAAGTTATTCAAATTACAGTTAGAAAAGGAGTAAAGTGATGTCAGGAAAAAAAGAAAAGAAGTATTTTATAGTCGGAATTATAATGGTTGCAATTATTGTCGCAGCAACAGCAACAATAATCTATTGTTACATAAACCGTTTTGATCCACAGGAATATGTACAGGCATTTTTAGATGTATCTTATAAGCAGAAAACAGAATCCTATATAAAACAGACCGGCATTTCCGAGAAAGAAGCAAAACAGATTTTCGAAGATAATCTGGATTATACAATAGAAAAATTTCCGGAGCATGTAATGACGGATGAGATGGCAGGAGAATATAGAGAACTGTTTGCAGATCTTGCAAAGAAGACATCTTATACTGTAGGAGAAGCAACCAGGGAAGAAAATGGAACTTATCAGGTTGTTCTTACAGTGAAACCAATCACATTGCTGAAGGATACTTATGCTGAATTTCAGGAGAAGGCACAGGAATATGCTACAAAAGTTTCAAACGATGTGATGAATGGACAGGCTATGCCAGAAGAAACACAGATGCAGACAGAAATCTATCAGATCTATTATGAGGTTCTAAGTCAGACGGCAAAGAAAGGGTTGAATTACGGAAAACCAAATAAAATTGTTCTTCATGTAGAAAAAGATAAAGAGGGAAAATATGGGATCAGAAAAGCAGACATGCAAAATCTGGATCACCTGTTGATTGAATCTGTCGAAGAAGAATAGTGTGAAGAAAACGGTTAAACAAGACAAACAGAGAAAAGAGTGGAAGAATTGGAAAGAAAAACAGAAGAGAAGATAATTCGAAAGAAAGAATTAAGAAGAAAAATAAAAGAAAAACTTTCTTTTACAACAGAAAAATACAGAAAAGAAGCAGACAGAAAAATTACAGAAAGCATTTTGAAACTGGAAGAATATCAGAGTGCAGGCTGCGTGTTCTGTTATGTAAGCACCGGAAAAGAAATGGATACATTTTCTGTATTGCAGGCGATTCTTCAATCAGGAAAACGTCTTGGAGTGCCAAAGTGTATGGAAAAAGGAATTATGAACGTATACGAAATCCATTCATTACAAGAGTTACATCCAGGTGCATATGGAATCCTTGAACCAAAAGAAGACCCGGAAAGATTGATTCAGCCGGGAGCAATTGATTTTGCTTTAATTCCATGTATCAGCTGCGATAGAAGCGGAAGACGACTTGGTCACGGAGGTGGATATTACGACAGATATCTGGAAAAGACGCATTGCGTGAAAGCAGTACTTTGCAGAGAGGAACTGCTTGTAGACGAAATTCCGGTGGAAGAACATGATCTGCGGATGGATCTTGTGATCTCTGAAAAAGGTTGTTATAAGATGTAAATAGGGAGGGACTGCAGTTACCCGAAAATTGATATTAACCAACAGCCCCTCCATATCTGAAACTTATTTAATCATCTTTATCTTTGTGATCGGCCAGTAACGAAAGACTGCCTTTCCAAGAATCTTATCTTTGGATACATATGGATGAATCCAGTAGCGGGAATCTTTCGAATCATTTCTATTATCTCCCATCACAAAATAGCATCCTTCCGGTATGGTATAAGGACCATAATTTCCGACCATATATTCTTTCGTCTCTACATCTTCAAGAGGCTCAGAAGAACCATCAATGTAGATGTGACCGTCACGAATCTCCACGGTTTCACCAGGAAGTCCGATGATACGCTTGATAAAAAGCTGGCTTTCATCATCAGGATACTTAAAAATAATTATATCATAACGCTCAGGATCCTTGGTTAAATAAGAAAGCCGGTTACCAACCACACGATCTCCGGTCATGATGGTGTTTTCCATTGAACCGGAGGGAATCTGTGCATTGACGATTAGAAAATTATCAACAAATAAAGCAATAGCAACAGCCGCTAAAATGGCAATCAGCCATTGGAAAAGTTCTTTCGCAGTAGAGTCCTTCTCCTTTGCAGCAGGTTCTTTCGATGTAGATGACATGTAAACTCCCCATTTCTGATATTCTTGTTCTTATTCTGAAAGATATCTTGTCTGTGTTAATCAGTATCATAACCGATGCAAAAACGAATCACAATAGAACAGTTACAATCATAACATATCTGGGAGAATGTGGCAAATGTGGGGAAATGAAAATTCTATAAAATCAGATTGCTCCTATGTCAAATGATGACAAAGATAAATGTGTTCAAAACTTCATAAAAGAAGTATAAACAATTCTAAAATAAGCGGTAAATGCACTGACAAAAAGAAAATCATCTGATAAAATACAGCCATGTCAGAAAAGAATAATATGGCATGGGTATATATAGCAGAAATGCAGATCATTTACTTATGATAGGAGACCTGAATAGGAGGTAGAATAGTATGACAATAGAACAATATTATAGATGGATCAATACAAAAGCAGGGAAGAAGATCAAAGATTTTATGAATCGTCTGATCCCGGGACTGATGCCAGAACCAGTACCGGTCAGAGTGCCGGTTAGACGGGCAGATAGATATAATAGAAGATGATGAAATAAAAAGCTTTCGGTTCAAATGAAAAAATCCGAAAGCTTTTTATATTACTACTTCATGTTACTGGTGTAGTAAGTTTGAAGAGAATTCTTAATAACCGGGTGCTGGTTACAGAAGCAAGCCGACAGGAAATGTAGCTGAGCGAAGAGACTTGACTGAGTAAATCGAAATGGAAATATGTTTGATAGTGTGATATGATTTGAATGGCAAAAGATATTTTAAGGAACAGACATGCTAGCGTTAAGTTTGCTAAGGAGAATAATATGGAATGGTTTGGAATTGTAGCATTGTTGCTGTTACTTTGTTATTCGGCGTATCCGGGAAAAGTAAAGCGTTTAGAAACGAAAGTAAAACGATTGGAGAAAATGATCGCGCAGAATACGGAAAGAAATTATTGGAACAGGCATTGATTGATCATCTTCAACATTTCCTTTTGGAACTTGGAAGAGGATTTTCATTTGTAGCACGCCAGAAAAGGTTTACATTGGATGGACAGGACTTTTTTATTGATCTGGTATTTTACAACTATATTTTAAAATGTTTCGTTCTCATTGACTTGAAAATGGGTAAACTGACCCATCAGGATCTAGGACAAATGTAGATGTATGTGAATTAAATTTGAAAGAATTTCACAAAAAAGAATAAAAACGAAAATACAAAGCGGAAGTTATAGTAAAGGAGATTTACAATGGAGTTTTGGAGTTTTATGTTGATTATGGATTTGCTTCTTCCATTTACGATGATTGGTTTTGGAAGATATTTTATGAAAAAGGCTCCAAAGGAAATAAATTCAGTATTTGGATATCGGACTTCGATGTCTATGAAGAATAAAGACACATGGGAATTTGCTCATAAATATTGCGGTAAAGTCTGGTATGTCTGTGGAATGGTTATGTTGCCAATAACAGTAATATTCATGCTTTTAGTAATTGGAAAAAGTGAAGATTGTGTTGGGAGTATGGGAGGAATTATTTGTGGTGTTCAACTTATTCCTTTAATTGGGTCTATTCTCCCAACAGAAATAGCATTAAAAAAGAATTTTGATAAGAATGGAACAAGACGATAAAGTTTGCAGAATCAAGAAAATCGGGATTTCGCGATTGGATAAATTTAGTTTTCGTTGTAAAAACCTTTATTTTAGGGCGTTGCTACGGAAAGTAGCAGAAAAATAGTGAAATGACAGCTAATGTTTCTTGTTTGGTAAAGGTTAATTTACTAATCTGTTAAGGAAGTAAAACAAACCGAAAACGGAGGTAGAAAAATGACTTTAGAAGAACAAATTAAACATTACAGAAAACAGGCTGGACTTTCACAGGAGAAGATGGCTGAGAAAATCGGTGTATCAAGACAAGCCATTACAAAGTGGGAAAATGGAACAGGAACACCGGATATTGCAAATCTGATGGCAATAGCAGATCTCCTCCAAATATCAGTAGATGAATTACTTTCGAATGAGAAATCAGAGAAAAAGCAGTCTAATTACATCTATGAAAGTCGTACTGAATACGATATTGATGGTAAGAAGAATTTTGATATCAAGCTTGGTGGAGCATATGCTGTAGATTTAAAGGCATATCATGGAGAAAAAATTGAAGTCGCAATGTTTTCAAATGTCTATAAGAATCTTCTGGCAGATTATAAAGTAAAGATTGATGATATAAAAAACCGAATCGATATTGATCTTAATAGATTTAATGAAGCCAGTGAAGCAGATGCAAAGGAGAGTTTGGTCATTACTATTTTTATTCCAGTAAAATATATTGGAAAAATCGAATTATCAGTTAATGCAGGGACACTGAATATTACTGATATAGAAAATGAACATATTGAGGTAAATGGCAAAATTAGCGAAGTTACTCTTCAGGGAAATAAAAGTGAAATTGAGATAGATTCAAATCTTGATATGCAGATCAGTGTTTTATCACATGAGGGTGCGCTTGAGATTAATCAGTTGTCAGCAACATCAAGACTTACAATTCCTGCAGATTATAGATTTAGAAGCACAAAAAAGGGAATATCAACTCGTATTTATTATGAGAGACAGGGCAAAAAGGTTGATGACTTTTCAGATGCCGAAGCAGACAATTACATTGAGCTCAATGGTATAAAGAGTGAGCTTGTGATTGTAGAGGCTGAGGTGTAGTCATGGAAAAGTATATATATCGACCGGTCAGATTCTATTTGATTACATTTGCCTGCACTTGGTTCTGGTGGCTATTTGCAATTTTACTTAATGAAGGGACGGGGCTTTATCTTGGAATGTTTCTTGGCTTGGTTTCACCTGCCGTGGTTGCCGTAGTAACTGTATTTACGTCTAAGAATAAAGCACTCATTAATGACTTTAAGAAGAAGCTGATTGGGTTTTATAGAATAAAATCTAAATATATATTAATTGCAGTGCTGATATTTGCTGTGATAGTGACAGCTTCAGTCGGTATATCAGTATTATTTGGCGGCAGTATAAATCAGTTTTCATTTACAGAAGACTTTTCATTTTCTATAGGTGGTACGTCTGCATTTCTTACAATTTTGTTGGCATCCTGTATAGAGGAGTTAGGTTGGAGAGGTTATGGAGAGGATGCTGTTGGTGCATACAACAGCTGGTTTAAGGAGTCTATCATCTTTGGATGTATCTGGTCTTTGTGGCATGTGCCATTATTCTGGATACCTGGAACGTACCAGTATGGACTTAAAGAGATGGGAATCATGTATGTGATTAACTTTCTTCTTAGCGTGATACCACTTGATTTCCTTCAGACATGGGTATATGTAAAGAATAACAGAAGTATGCTTGCAACAATTATTTTTCATTTGTTTATAAATATTATGCAGGAAAAGATAAACATGACTCCTGAAACAAAATGTATACAAACTATTTTTGTTGTTATTGCGGCAATTATAATTGTTGTTATAAATAAAGAAATGTTCTTTGAAACAAAGCATGTGGGTAATTTACTTGAAGAGTAAATTATGAATCGAGAGATAAATTGAACTTTATCAATGTAAAGAAATTGACAATTCGGGATTTATAGGAGGTGAATCTGCATGAAATGTCCATATTGTGGTGATGAAATGCTTAGAGGATACCTAATGAGTTCACGAGACATTACTTTTGCAGTTGATAATCCGACAAAAGTTTTTCGTATAAAAAAATCGGACGATCTGGAATTGAGTAAAGGTTCAGGAGGAATCCCTCATTGTGAAGCTTATCGTTGTAGTAGTTGTAAGAAGATTTTGATTGATTATGCAAATAGATAAATCGGAATTTTATGAGGTGAGTTATGTAAAAAGCAAAAGCAATTAATATTTTGGGAGAATTTTGTGGCAAGCGTGATATAGAAGAATTTACACAAAATGTATTAGAAAAAAATTGGAATCAATCAGGCTGATGTAATGGTTTTATTTGGAGGAAGCATTATAGCCGGTGGTGATATTCTTGCTGAAGCCATTCAGAACGAAGTGGCAAAGAAAAATATTATTGTCGGAGGTGCTGGACACACAACAGAGACATTGAGAAATGTTGCTGGAGCAACAGATTATTTTAGGGAATTTAGGTTATTTTATTTAGTAACAAGGAAAGATAGAAAGGTGTGGATGTTTATATGGCAAAGAAATTAGACTTAAACAAACCAGTATTTGAATTGGTTCAGGAATATCCTGAGCTTGTAGATGTTTTAAAGGATTTAGGATTTTCAGAGATTACAAAGCCTGCAATGCTTAACTCTGTGGGACGCATCACAACAATTCCAAAGGGAGCTAAGATGAGAAACATATCCATGATGAAGGTTGTGCCGGCACTTATGAGTAATGGGTTTGAACTTATTGGGAAGATGCCAAATATCTTTGCACTTGGAAAGAATAATGCAGGAGACGAGACCAGCAGTGAAGATGGGGCTTTTCAGGAAAATACAAGAGAAAAGATAAAGAGCTATTTAAAGCGACTTGGAGAAGGCGAAGACTTAGAGAGTGTGCGCAAAGACTTCGTAGAGAATTTTTCAGAGGTAGAGGCATCTGAAATTATGAAAGCTGAGCAGGAGCTAATTAAGGAAGGCACACCAATCACAGAAGTGCAGAAATTGTGCGATGTTCACAGTGCCTTATTTCACGGTGCAACAAAGGAAGAAAAGATTGCAAATGCAGAAAAAGCAGTAGAAGAGTCACTTAAGAAAGAGGAGACATCTAAGAAACTGATGCCGGATGCATACAATCAGAAGCATGCTGCAGCAAAGACTCTTAGAGAAACTGTTGGACATCCGATGTATCGATGGGCTCTTGAAAACGAGAAGATAGCCGCATTGATTCATGAAATTCAAGGGGATATTGAGTCTGGGAATGATGTAGGAGAGAAGCTATCTGAGCTTCGACAGATTTCTATTCATTATGCAGAAAAAGGAGATCTTGTCTATCCGGTATTAAAGGTACGCTATGAGATCTCAGGACCTTCGGATGTGATGTGGACAGTGGATGATGAAATTCGTGATGAGCTAGCTGCACTTGATAAAATATCAGATTATGATGAAGAATGGATGAACCGACTTCAGACAGTTCTCAAACGAGCAGATGAGATGATCTATAAAGAAAATAATATTTTATACCCTATCTGCGCAGTGAATTTCAGCAGGGAAGAGTGGTATGGCATTTACGAGGATGCTAAGGACTATGCACCTGTGTTTGGAGTAGAAATGATCTGGGATGAGGCAGAAAAATATAGTGCTGATAAAAAAGCAAGAACAGAGGCGGCTCTAAGCGATGGAGAAATCATATTAAGTGGTGGTCATATGACAGTTCCACAGCTGGAAGCACTTCTCAATACATTGCCTATCGAGATTACATTTGTGGATGATAATAATATCAATCGCTTCTTCAACGAAGGACCAAAGGTGTTCAAACGCCCTCAGATGGCGATTGACAGGGAAGTATTTTCTTGCCATCCACCTAAGATAGAACCGATGGTGCGAGCAATTTTAGATGATTTTAGAAATAATAAGCGTGACAGAGTTCCAGTTTGGATGGAGAAGAATGGAAAACCATTCCTTGTAACATATATGGCAGTAAGAGATAAGAAAGGCAATTATCTTGGAACGGTTGAAGTAGTACAGGATATGCAGTTTGCAAAAGAGCATTTTGAACAATAAGGAGGGCAAGGATATGCACCGAATCGTGTGATTAGATCAGGAACGGTTCTGGATACAGCAAGACTAAAAGAACGTCTCGGGGAGCATCTGGAAGTAGATAGTCGAAGTGTTCATGCGTTTATTGTTGGAGAACATGGAGACAGTGAGATTGCCGCTTGGTCAAGTGCCAACGTGTCAGGTATTCCACTCCATGATTTCTGCGAGATGAGAGGGCATCATGACCATGAAGGAGCTAGGTCAGAAATTGCGGAGAAAGTAAAAAACAGCGCCTATGAAATTATTCAAAGGAAGGGTGCTACTTATTATGGAATAGCAATGTCGGTAAAGAGAATATGTGAAGCTATAATCAGAGATGAACGTTCGATACTTCCAATTTCAACAATGATGGATGGAGAATACGGAATCAAGGATGTAGTTCTGTCTATGCCAAGTATTGTAGGTGCAGAAGGATTTATATCAAAGGTTCCCATTTCACTATCTGAAGATGAAATCAATGCATTACACAAATCAGCTGAAACACTGAAATCAGTGCTGGAAGAGGCATTGGAATAAAATTGTTGTGAAATCGCATACAGCGTATGTGGCAAAGGGGATGGGCGCATCCCCTTTTTTCTATAGTAAAAGTTTCATTTTTTTATCGTTAACTTCTATAAGATTTTCATCTTGCATACGACCAAGTTCTCTGGACAGTGCACTTCGGTTTACACCTAAGAATTCTGCAAGTGCTGTCTGTGTAAAGGGAACATGGAGATACCCTTCTGAGTCTGGCGCTAAACTATGCAAATAGATTAGAATTCGATCTCTTAAAGATTTCTGATTTGCAATTCTTAGTTTTAGATTTGAAAAAACATTTTGTGAGGCAAGTATTTTGAGCATGTTAGTGGTTAAATTCAGTTGGTAAGAGCATGGACAGGAAGAACCGCTTATAATACCTTTAAGATTAATTAACATAATGGTGCAGTTAGTCAATGCTTTTAGCTGTATTGGACTGTATGGTGTTTGCACGCATGCCAGGGCTTCTGCAAATGATCGACCACGTTCAAAATGATTCATATTGATTTTGCTGTAGTTTTCATTGATAAATGATCCTTCAACTGTTCCATCAAGCACAATTCCGGAATATAACAAAGGTTCTCCTAGGTGTTGAATTAATTCGTCTTTTTCAAAAGAGAGAATTGAGGCCTGGAGGAAGTTGAAAATTTGCGGATAGTGTTCAAGAGGAATTCCTTCAAATAGCTTTGCTTTCGATAGTATCGGAAGATACTTCTGATAATCATCTAGTTTCTTCATATGCTTATTACCATCCTTTCAAATGAAATTTTATCATATCATCGATATTGTTGCTACAGCAACAGAAAAACAAGAGGTCTATGGATAAAATAATAGATGTAAAGAAGAGAAAGAGAGGTGGTAACGATGAAAGAACAAGCTGGAAAAATTATAGATTTTGTAAGAGAAAACAGAACAGTGCCAGGGTGTACCATCTCGAAGCAAATCTATCATGAGAATGGCACAGGGATATCAATTTTTTGCCTGGAGAAAGTATTCTAACACCTATTCAACGGTCGGTTGGAGTTAGTGCAATAAAAGATTCTATATATAAAGAGATTGAATTTCGAAAGGAGACTATTATGAACGAGGTAATCAAGGCGGGAGAAGTATTTAAGTTAGCAGAGTTACTTCCATATCAGGAAGGAAAGATTGTAAATATGGATTTGGCGCATAATGACAAGATGAAATTTGTTGTTATGAGTTTTGATGCAGGAACAGGTCTTTCAGAGCATGCAGCTCCGGGAGAAGCCCTTGTGATGGCACTTGATGGAGAGGCTGTGATTGGATATGAGGGACAGGAGCAGGTGATCCACGCAGGAGAAACTTTTAAGTTTGATAAGTTTGGAAAGCACTCAGTAAGTGCAACAAAGCAGTTCAAAATGGCACTGTTATTGGTTCTTGAGTAAATATGAGGAGATATCGCTATGAACTATTTAGAGATTGAAAAAGTAATCGGAAGACAGATTATTGATTCCACTGCCCCATTGGAAAGCAGCAAGTGCATATAACGAATACTGTGAGCGGGGAGTGGCTTTTAGTCCATCCTCTGCCTTATTACAGTCAATGCGTAACATATATCCGGCAGAT